>SMEI01000005.1_pt1 | contig 76549 bp, 70 predicted proteins | sample 2456321 | NCBI WGS metagenome assembly SMEI01 (sample SAMN10132588, study PRJNA489261) | soil metagenome | isolation source: day1 control-silt loam soil ammended with composted manure from dairy cow... | place: USA | collected 2015-05-01
TATATATTAACAGATATATTATTTCTCATTTTTAATGAGTCTCGCTAATTCTTAGCTTTTTAGACAACTTTAACAATAAAAAGTCACCTGCTTTTTTATTTTTTATCGCCTAATTAAATTTTTTCTACTGAATATTTATTTTTCCAGACTGTAACAGTATTGCGGCTTAGTTTAAAATGGTTTGCCAATTGCGTATTATTTAGCCTATGTTGTTTTTGATAGTTTAACATATTTTTTATAGACAATTCATCATACGCTTTACATTTCGCGTTAAACTCTAATTCTTTATTTCTTTTTTTATTAAACAACAAGTCATTGACTGTGATTACGTCTAAAGATGTCCATTCTTCTTTTTCTAAATACCCTGTAACCAAACTGCTTTTTTCTTTATGAAAACGTTCTGTTATTTCTTTATAAAGTTTTTGATAATTGGGTTGTGTATTCATTTCTCTGATTTATTTTTATTGATCCACCTGTATAAAGTTGTCTTTGGTATTCTATAGTCTTTAATGATCTGTTCAGGTGTTTTTTCGTTGGTTTTAATCAACATCAATACATAATCTATAATTTCTTTTGTGTAAATATTTTTCCTGAATTCAGGCAACGATGTTTGATCTTGGTTATTACTATTAGTAGATGCAACAGGGGCGTATAGCAAAAGATGGTGAGAGTACAAACGAAAAAAATCGTAGCTTAAAAGCTTGCTCCATTTAAGTAGTTTATCCGTATCAATCATTTCTTTCAGGAACGTTTGCTCTATTTCTTTTTCTTGGCAGTTAAGAAAAATACAAGCGCGATCTACCGGAATATCTAATTCGTGATACCTTTTCTTTATAAAGTTCCCTATATGTATTACTTTCAAGTACTTCATTACAAATTCGTTTAATTGTAGTCTTTGTTAGACTACTTAAACAATGTTAACTTTTTAAGAATTATGCTGATATAATAGTACTTATATTAACTTTTTTTATACTTTTGCAGATGTAGTAAAAAATATTTTCAATTAATCCTGTAAAAATCTATAAGCAGGTGTTAATATTCTATGTACAAAAAACAGAATAGTAGTCTAACAAAGACTAATCTTACATTTTGCAATACATTAGCTGAAATTTCGATAAAAAACTTTGCCTAATGTTTACAATAAATTTTTCGATTAGTTCACCCGATTCTGTAGGATATTCACAAATCATTACCACTATTACTTCTCAAAAAAAACAAGATTACACTTTTTATACCCCACTTCGTATCATTAAGAATGATTGGAATATTGAAAAGCAGAGACCTAACAACATCTATACAAAAAAACACAAGCTTATTTATTCTTTTTTAAACAAGATAAAGATTGAAGTATCTGCCCTATTGCATGAATACCATACTAAAAAAGAAAAAATCTGTACACAAAAACTAAAAGAATGTATCAAAAAGTGTACTGCTATAAAATACATCCATTCCATTAAAAAGAATAGCTTTTTATATTTTGTAAACCTTTATATTGAATCGAGAACCCACTTAATTACTCATTCTACTTATAAACGGTATATGGTCTTTCTAAGAATGTTCCGCGTATTTGAAGGCTACAGTAAAAATATTTTAACGTATCTGATATAAACATACGTTTTGTAAATAACTTTCTTTTATTTGGTAAAATGGAACAATATAGCCCAAGTACACTGAGAAGAACCATAAATTTTATAAAAACCATATTGAATTTTATAGAACGCAGAGGTATACGAACGGCTGTATATGAAATTGCTTTACCAAAAGAAATAAAAGATGAAAACAGCATAACACTATCTGTAGAAGAGCTAAACAAAATTAAAAACACTGTTGTAGATGACAACCTGCAAACCGCTAAACAATGGTTGCTTATAAGTTGTTATACCGGGCAAAGAATTTCAGATTTTATGAACTTCTCACAAAGTCAGATTACAAGTATTGAAGGAAATAAATATCTTACTTTTGTTCAGCAAAAAACAGGAAAGAAAATAACCCTTCCCTTACATAAAGAAGTTTTAGATATTTTAAAAGCAATTGACGGTTTTCCTAAAAAGATGAATTTTCAGGAGTATAATAGAAAGATAAAAAACATTGTAAAAGAAGCAGGAATTTGTGAAAAAGTTCTTATTTCAAAAAGAGAAGGGTTTAGAAAAAAAACTGCACAATTCTTTAAATATGAAACCGTTAGCAGCCATATAGGCAGACGAAGCTTTGCTACAAATTTTTACGGAAGAATCCCTACCCCACTGCTTATGGAAGCAACGGGTCACAGTTCTGAAAAAATGTTTCTAAAATATATTCATGTTGCAGACAAACAAAAAATACTGCTGCTGAATAAATATTTTAATGATTTAGTATAGAAGTATTTTACGGCAATATGTTCCTGACCTCTTTTATTGATTCAATATCTCAATTTTAAGAAGCACGAATTTTTTTATCGGATAAAGGATTATAGTACCATCTTCTGTAAGAATTCTTACATTAATGTTGTCTATGGTCACTAATGTTCCCACGACGTCTTCACTTTTTATTCTGATTTTATCGCCAATCTGAATATTTTTTCGCAAATAATAACTATATAGTATTTCTTTAACGATGTCTTTTGATCCCAAACCAAACGAAAGTGCCATGGAAGCAAAAACAACACCCAGAATAATGCTTATATTATTGGTAATAAGCGTAGTGTCTATTCCTGCCTGGTTCAATCCCATTAAAGAGAAAAATAAAATAATCCCGAAAACCAATACGTTAGATATTACCATTGATCCGCTGTTGCTTCCCAACAAATTCAATATGCTACTTATCCACTGTTTTACTTTGTTTGCCAAATAAAAACCCAATAAAATGATACCAATGGCACTGATTAGTTTTGGCAGATAAGCAATAATATCGTTTACCACTTGGGTTACACCCGGCAAATTGAATATATCTGCACCGATTACCACAAAAATCAAAATCAGAAACAGTTTTATAATGGTAAGAAACAGTTTTTGAAAATCGATTTTCAGGTTTAATTTTTTCAACACATCGATTTTTTCATACAGTGCGTTTAACTGGTTAATCTTTGTTACTTTTAATAAGCGTTGGGATATATTTATCGTAACTTTATAGATAAGCCAACAAACAAGCAAATACACTATCAGCATAAAAAAATCGTACAACATTGCCTTTATACCGTTAAACCAACTGTCTAAAACAACAGACGATGTTCCCAAGTATGTGTCATAAAAATCATTCATAAATAAAATAGGTTATTATGTTTATTCTTTATTTTTATTATCGTGAGAATCTTTTTTATCTCCGTTCTTCTCCGTCTCGAAGAATCTGAAAGCAACTTCGGGCAGGCTCACCAAAAAAAGTTCCGAAAGCTCTAAAGACAATTTAATAAGGTTAATATCGTTTATTACCTTTTCTTTAATTGTTTCTGGAAGCTCTTTTTCTTCTATTATTTTCTTAAAAGGATTTTCCATACTTTATTGCTTATGATGTTCCAAAACACGTTTCTTTGCCCGAAGCAAACGCATTTTAATTGTACTTTCTTTTAATCCTAAAAGTTCTGAAATTTCTTTAATGGTCAAATCATCCTGATATTTCATTAAAAGGATTATACGGTCTTTATCGGATATTTTCTGAAGGATTTCCTGCAATTTCTCATAATTTATTTCAAATAGATCCTGGTCATCAATATCATCTATAAGATCAAAACTTTCTTTGTCGGGATTTACATCATCTGGAATTTCGTAGAAAACAATTTTTTGTGCTTTTTTCTTATTGATGTAATTAATACAAAAGTGATAAACGATGGAATAAATCCAGGTTGATAGTTTTGATTTGCCCTTAAATGTGTTTAAACTAACGTAGATTTTAATAAAGATATCGTGCGTTAAATCTTGTGCTTCGTCTTCTGAATTTACAAAACTGTAACACCTATTATAAACGAATTTCGCATACCTGTCATACAATATGGAAAAATAATACGAATCTTTATTATCAACAATCAATTTTACCAATTCTTCATCAGTATAATCCTCTTTGTGCCCTAACAAAATTTTATCTAATAAAAATTATTACGCAAATATATTAAAAATAACAATAAGTTTATTTATTTCTATTTTTTTATTCTCTTTTTCAACATTTTTCATAAAATAAGCGATTCGTTTTTGACAAGATTTAAATAATCATCAAATATAAAATCATTGATTTATTTCTAACTTTTTTTGTCAATACTTTAAAATATGTTATTATTGCATATTATTTGGGGGATTGGCGCAGTTGGCTAGCGCGTTTGACTGGCAGTCAAAAGGTCACGGGTTCGAATCCCGTATTCTCCACAAAAAAAAATCTACTTCGTTTGAAGTAGATTTTTTTATATCTCAAAACCGATATTTACACCTAATTTCATCGAAATCAGTTTTTGCAGTTTCAGTTGTAAATCGGGAATGGTTACCGAAGACAAAACTTCATCGGTAAAAGCGTACATTAATAATGCTTTAGCTTCTTTTTTAGGGATTCCGCGTTGCTGCATATAGAACATCGCCGATTCATCTAACTGACCAATGGTACATCCGTGCGAACATTTCACATCATCGGCAAAAATTTCTAATTGCGGTTTGGTGTTTAATGTAGCTTTATCTGTTAACAAGATGTTGTTGTTCTGCTGGAAAGCATCAGTCTTTTGTGCAATTTTGTCAACATAAATCTTACCATTGAAAACTCCTGTAGAGCGATCGTCATAAATTCCTTTATAATTTTGATGCGATTCACAGTTTGGTTGTGCGTGATGTACCAACGTGTAATGGTCAACGTGTTGCTTGTCGCCAATAATGGTTACGCCTTTTAAGGTAGAATCAATCCTTTCTCCTTTATGATAGAAGTTCAAATTGTTTCTTGTGATATTTCCACCGAATGAGAAGGTATGAACCGAAACGCGGGATTCTTGTTTTTGGTCGATATACGTATTATCAACCAAATTTGCGGTTTGTACATCGTTTTGTAATTTGTAGTAATCTACAATGGCACGTTTTGATGCAAAAATTTCGGTTACGCTGTTTGTAAACATCGCCGTATCAGTTAACGATTGGTGACGCTCAATGATTTGAACATGTGCGTTTTCGCCAACAATAACCAGGTTACGCGGTTGTACAAAGTTTGAAGAATCGCCTGTTGTGAAATATAAAATCTCGATAGGTTTTGATACCACAGTAGATTTTGGAATGTTGATATAAGCACCTTCAAACGCGTACGCCGTATTTAAATTGGTTAGGCTGTCTTCTTTATCGCCGGCTTGGTTAAAATACGTATCGATAACCATTTTGTATTTAGGTTTTGTCAATGCCGACGACATTAAACAAACATCTAAACCATCGTGCGTTGTTGACGATAAATGCGATGAAAACACTCCGTTAATGAAAACGACTTTGTACGTATCCACATCGTTTAAAAAGTATTTTTTCACATCTTTCCAATCAACATCTGTTTCGTTTTTAGGAAGGATGTTATAATCGTTTGCCAAAACAGCATTTAACGATGTATATTTCCACGCTTCCTCTTGTTTGGTTGGAAAACCTTTATTTTCAAACACCTTTAAGGCTTCGTTACGAACGTCGTGTAAATCTGATTCGATATCTACTTTTTGTTCAAATGCCAGAAAAGATGACAATAATTTTTCTTTTAAATCCATTTTAATTAGTCTTAAAGTCGAATGTCTAACGCCTTAAAGAGTGTCAGACAAATTGCTTTTTTGCAGATATTTAATTAATCCGCTTATTAATTTTGAAATTTCAGTTACACTTTCATTCATCTCATTAAACTGAACTTCAGATATAAATTTCAAATCTAGAGCAATATATAATTGTGATCTAACTTCTCCTGCCGAACCTTTTGCTATAAATAAAAAATGAATAAATTCTTTATCAGTATTTCGCTCAAAACCTTCAGCAATATTAGATGATATTGATACCGTTGCTCTTCTTAATTGTCTTTGTAAATCAATATCTTTAAATATATTTTGGCTGGTTATCATATAAATCTTTGAAGCAAAATTTCTGCTTAATTGCCAAGATTTTAATTCCTCAAAAGATTTCCACCCCATACTTTAAGACTTTTGACTTACAACTTTCCACTTACTTAAGCCAATCGTATCCTTTTTCTTCTAATTCCAAAGCTAATTCTTTGCCTCCGGTTTTAACGATTTTTCCATCGTGTAATACGTGAACAAAATCAGGTACGATATAATCTAACAAACGTTGGTAGTGCGTAATTACAATTACCGCGTTGTTTTCGTTTTTCAATTTATTTACACCGTTTGCAACTATTCGCAATGCATCGATATCCAATCCGGAATCTGTTTCATCTAAAATAGCCACTTTAGGATCTAACATCGCCATCTGAAAAATTTCGTTACGTTTTTTCTCTCCGCCCGAAAAACCTTCGTTTAATGAACGAGAAAGAAATTTACGATCGATTTCCAATAACTCTGATTTTTCTTTGATCAATTTCAGCATTTCGTTAGCAGGCATGTCTTCCAAACCTTTTGCTTTTCGCGATTCGTTAATGGCTGTTTTCATGAAGTTTGTTACCGAAACACCAGGAATTTCAACAGGATATTGAAACGACATAAAGATCCCTTTGTGTGCACGTTCTTCAGGAGCTAAATCAGCTAAATCTTCTCCTTCTAAAATGATTTCACCTTCAGTTACTTCAAAATTCTCGTTACCTGCAATTACTGATGATAAGGTCGATTTTCCGGCACCGTTTGGTCCCATAATTGCGTGAACCTCTCCGGCTTTAACTTCAAGATTAATTCCTTTTAATATTTCTTTGTCCTCTACAGAGGCATGTAGATTTTTTATTGTTAGCATTGTTTATAAAATTTTATGCTTTGTTTTTATTTACTTTCTAACCCTGTCAGAGTTTGGAACTCTGACAGGGTTTTATATTATTATCCCACAGAACCTTCTAACGAAATTTCTAATAATTTCTTGGCTTCTACGGCAAATTCCATTGGTAGTTTATCTAAAACTTCGCGTGAGAACCCGTTTACGATTAAGGCAATTGCCGTTTCGGTTGGAATACCGCGCTGGTTGCAGTAGAAAATCTGATCTTCGCCTATTTTACTTGTGGTAGCTTCGTGCTCTAACTTGGCTGTTGAATTTTTTGATTCGATATACGGAAAAGTATGTGCACCACATTCGTTCCCCATTAAAAGAGAATCACATTGCGAAAAATTACGGGCATTTTCTGCACGCGCACCGATCTGAACCAATCCACGATAGGAGTTTTGTGATTTACCTGCCGAAATTCCTTTTGAAATAATGGTTGATTTGGTGTTTTTCCCTAAATGGATCATTTTTGTACCGGTATCGGCTTGCTGGAAATTGTTGGTTACTGCAATGGAATAAAATTCGCCTACCGAATTATCTCCTTTTAAAATGCACGACGGATATTTCCACGTAACTGCAGATCCTGTTTCAACCTGTGTCCACGAAATTTTGGCGTTTTTCTCTGCCAATCCGCGTTTGGTCACAAAATTAAACACTCCGCCTTTTCCTTCTTTGTCTCCCGGAAACCAGTTCTGAACTGTTGAATATTTAATCTCGGCATCGTTCATTGCAATTAATTCTACCACTGCGGCGTGCAACTGATTTTCATCACGACTTGGAGCTGTACAACCTTCTAAATAAGAAACATACGAACCTTCATCAGCAATCAGCAATGTACGTTCAAACTGACCTGTTCCTGCCTGGTTGATACGGAAATACGTTGATAATTCCATTGGGCAGCGAACGCCTTTTGGAATGTAACAAAACGATCCGTCTGAGAAAACAGCTGAGTTTAATGCAGCGTAATAATTATCGGTTTTTGGAACAACTGACCCGATGTATTTTTTAACTAGTTCCGGATGTTCTTTAATCGCTTCGGAAATAGAACAGAAAATGATTCCCTTCTCGTTCAATGTTTCTTTAAAAGTGGTAGCAACCGAGATTGAATCAACTACAATGTCCATTGCAATGTTGTTCATCCGTTTTTGTTCTTCGATAGAAATTCCAAGCTTTTTATACATTGCCAACAATTCCGGATCTACATCATCTAACGTTTTATTGGCATCGGCCTGTTTGGGTGCCGAATAATAAGAAATTGCCTGAAAATCGGGTTTTTCATAGGTTACGTTTGCCCAATTAGGTTCGGTCATTTCCTGCCAGATACGAAAAGCATCCAATCTCCATTCGGTCATCCATTCGGGCTCATTCTTCTTTTTAGAAATGGCACGAACGATATCTTCGTTTAGACCCACAGGAAAGGTCTCAGATTCTAAATTGGTATAAAATCCGTACTCGTATTCCTTGGTTTCTAATTCTTTCTTTAATTCTTCTTCTGTGTATTTTGACATATTTTTCGTCTTAAAGTTTAAAAGTCTAATGTCTTAAAGTCGTTTAACTTTATGACTTTCGACATTGGACTATAAAGAAAATGATTCCCCACAACCACAGGTTCTTGCAGCGTTGGGATTGTTAAAAACAAATCCTTTTCCGTTTAAACCACCTGAATATTCTAAAGTTGTACCCACTAAATACAGAAAACTTTTTTTATCTACAGCAATTTTTACACCATTGTCTTCAAAAATCTTATCGTTTTCTAATGCATTTTCATCAAACTTTAGTTCATATTCCAATCCTGAACAACCACCACTTTTCACTCCCACACGAATGAAGGCTGTTTCGGGGTTTAATCCATCATCTTCCATCAACATCTTAGCTCTTTTTGCAGCCGATTCTGATACTTTTATCATGATTTTCGGGTTTTAAATTTTACTAACTGCAAAGATAGGCACAAAATATGATTTTTATCATATTAATAACAATATTATAACTTATAGACTTATAAGTAAAATTTATAAAAAAAAACCACCCTGTAAAAACAGAGTGGCTAAAAATAAATTATTTAAGATTTTTTTAGAAGGTAAATTTAACTGATGCGTTCCATGTGCGGCCGTATCCAAAATAAACCTGGTTACTTGTATTAATGCCTTTGTAAGCTGTTTCGCCTTCTGCACCTGTTAATTGATTAGCTGTGTTAGATTGCGAAATATATTCTGTATCGAACAGGTTGTTTACGTTAACGCGGAAACTTAAACGGTTTTTATCTGTTAAGTTTAAGCCGTAAGAGATACCTGCATCAACCAAACCGAACGAAGGCAGCTCTAAATTCTCTTTTCGTTGTACATTAGCGTACAAGTTCTGGTAATAACGGTAATCTGCATCGATAGATAAATTTGGTAAAATTTTGTATTTAGCACCTAGACCAAAAGTTGTTTGTGCAGCATTACCTACTTTACCACCGTCTAAATCATTAATATTCGTTTGAACTAAATTACGCTCTTCATTACGAATTTCTTCAATTGCGTTTCCAACATAAGTCCAATCTCCAATAGAAGCAAAACCTTTCACCTCTAAATTATATAATGGTTTTGCCTGAATATCTAATTCAATTCCTTTATGGTCTTGTTTTACCCCACGATTAATAGTGTATAACAAATCTCCTTCTGCAATTGGGTATAAATTTGCTGGCGTATTGATATTCTCAACATCTTGTATGCTAGCAAATTTAGAAGAAGATTCTACTCTGTTTGCCCAAGTGGTTTTATAAGCATTCACATTAATTTGTACGTATTCTGACACAAATTTATATCCCAATTCCAAACCAACGATGTCTTCATTTTTAGTAAATGGATTTACATCATTCTTAAAGTTCATATAAATATTATCATGATAAGGCTGACGTGAATAAACACCCACATTACCAAAGAAATAATGTTTGTTATCAATATTATAACTTAAACCTCCTTTTACGTTGTAGCCCACATTAGATACTTTTTCTGACTCTTCGTTTTCTGGAGTGTACTGATACGGGTCTACACGAACGTGTGATTGGCTGGATACCGCACCCTGGAAAAATGCAGAAAAACGATCTGTTGCATACTCTAATTGAGTAAACAAACCGCCATAATTGATTGTTTCTGAATAGTCCCAACCAATTCTATCGGTACCATCTTTAGCAAATTTTGATAACGCCTTCCATGGATTTGTTGAGTATGTGTTAGAAATATTATGCGCTCCTATGTTCACGTTATATTTATCTAGAAAATACTGTGCTCCAAAGTTATTAGCCATTTGTTTAAAATGTTCTCCGTTATATGAACGAATATCTAAACCAACATTCCATGTTAAATTAGGCGTAAACTCTTTTTGGAAATTAGAAACCAAACCGTACCATTGGTGATTATTGACAGAAGCACGTAATATTGTAGAAGCTTCACCTGAAGCTACGTTACCATCATGGATTTTTTGCAAATCAATCGTTCCGTCATTTAAATAATCATATCTTCCACCCTCTGTACCGGTACCTCCACCTCTACCAAAAGAAGCATAAACTACGGTTGATAAGTTTGAAGATTCATTAATTTTCCAATCCCAGTTTAAGTTCATTACCGGCTTGTGGTAATAATTACGGCGAACATTAAAAGCTTCACCGTTTAGCATACCCCAGTTGTTGTTATATTTTAAACCATAGGTTTGATAATTGCTAATGCTTTTCGCATAATTCTGATCATGCCACTGTGGAGCCCCTGTAATCAAAAAGTTGAAATTGTGTTTTTCATTTGGTTTATATCCAATAGACACAAAATAATTCTGTCCTTGCCCGGCAGTCATATCGTTATAACCGTCACCTTGCCAATGAGACAATAAAGCAGTTACACCCCAACCGTTTTCCAACAACCCTGTGCTGTATCCTGCTGTAGTTTTAAAATAATTATCGTTACCTAAACCAGCTTTTAAAAATCCGCCTTGGTTCATTTCAGTAGCCTTAGTAATAAAGTTAATGGTACCTCCTACTGATGAAATAGCTAATTTAGAAGACCCTAAACCTCGCTGAATCTGGATTGCATTGGCAATATCAGACATCCCTGACCAGTTAGACCAATACATGTTTCCATCTTCCATACCGTTAATTGGCTGTCCGTTTAATAAGAACGCTGTGTTTGATTGGTCAAAACCGCGTGTGTACATTTGTGTATCTCCAAAACCAGATGATTCACTTGTTACATAAACTGACGGGGTGTTCACCATGGTTCCGGTAATATCGCGCGCACCAACTTTTTCTTCAATGTCAGCCCCTTTTATTGTAGAAACTGCAATTGGCGTTTTACGACCTTCGGCAACATCGATTACACCACGAGCCATTACTACAATTTCATTTAAAGATTCTGAACTTTCACTTAAATAGATTGTGCCTAAGTTTATTTGGTTTTCTGAACTGAAAACAAAACTAACCGTTTTGGTTACATAACCCATTGATGCGATTTCAACATGTCCTTGAACCAATTCGGTTGAAATAGTAAATGTTCCGTCTTCATTTGTTACGAAACCATCTGCAGTTCCACGAACGTGAACTTCAACACCTGACAAAGCTGTTTGCTTATCTGCATCATAAACAACTCCTGTTAATTTGTTTTGTGCATAAGAGCCAGTGCTTGCAAAAAGGGCAATTATTACCAGCGTGCTTAAACGATTTTTCATTGTTGTGCTTGTTAAATTTTTGACAAAAATAAATCATTTATCACTTCTGTTTTTATGAAAATCACAAAAATAACGTTGTTTTAATCGTTTAATAACAATCATTTCTTTTAATTAGCCATTAAATGATCAATATAAAATTTAATAAAAAATGAGGTTTTATAAAAATAAATCTAAATTTTTATACCGACCATTCTGTATGAACTCATTCTAAATTACATACTGTTTTTTCATGTTTCACAAAGACACGTCGAGTTAACAACAAAAAGCAACTTAAAAGTTGCTTTTTGTGATATAGTGAAGATCTTAATTTAAGCTATTTTACTTGCCACATTAAATGGATATATCCTGTTTTATAATGAGTTTTTAAAACCTTTACTTCATAAAAGTACGTTCCTGTTGGCAGGATCTTTCCTTTATTATCCTGACCAAACCATTCATTAACATAATCTGATTTTGAATAAACCTTTTGTCCAAATCTGTTATAAATGTTTAATTCATCGACAAAATATCCTTCTAAATTTAAAAAATCGTTTTTACCGTCTCCATTAGGAGAAATTCCTTTAGGCAAATCAAACTCAGGAATATCTGTATCCGCGCATCTGCTACAAACCGGATTTGGATCCTGAATATAATCAGAGCTTATGTTGACGGTATTTGTAAATGCGGAAAAGTGGTCAAGAGGCACGCGAAGCGTTACATTATACACAACTTCTTCATTTGGGTCTAACAAATGGATCACATCAACTAAATCGCCGGTTCCCGATTTACCGTTACCTGACCAGGACATCTCAGTGGTTTCATGCGGCATTAAGTCTTCAACCAAAACATCAATTGCTCTTTGTGGCCCTTTGTTTATTACTTTGATTGTATATTCTAATTGTTCTCCATGAACATAAAAATCACGCCCGTCGTCTTTAACTGCATCAATATCGGCAATATAAGGGGCAATAGTAGCGGTATCTGAATTGTTAGACATTTTTGTATCTTCTAAAGTACCTGAAATGGTTGCTTTATTTACATAATCTCCCAAATTGGTAATGCGGCAATCAATTGTTAACACTTCTGTCTGGTTGGGAACTAAAACACCTACATTCCATATACCTGTATCGCTATTATACGTTCCTACCGATGCTGTGGACGAAACATACGTAAAACCCTTGGGAAGAATATCGGTTACAACCGCATTGGGCTCTGTAAAGTACGGATTTAAATTTGTTACCGTAATTGTAAAGGTTACATCTAAATCTTCTTGTTTTGTGGTTTCTTTAATAATTTCAAGATCTGAACAAGGAACAACATCGACCGATACCGGAGCAGAAATACCCGACAAACCGCAATCTCTCATTACCTGAACTGCATAACTACCCGATTCTGTAACAATAAGCTTATTGGTGGTAGTGGTTTCATATTTGGATCCATTTAAAAGCCACACATATTGAGAGTATCCACTTTCTGCTTCTAATGTGATGCTACAATCGGCATTCCGTTTTGCAACAACAGGCATTTCTGCAGCTTCACCAAATGATGAGAAGAACGCCGACATAGAAAACCCGCTACCTTGCTGAACCAAACTTGATGTTAAAGGCAATGCTGATGTTAGAACAATGTTTGTTGGATTGTTTACATTAATGTCATTAAAAGTAATTAAATAAAGTCCCGTGTTACCAATAGGAACACGTAAATTACCCGTGAGAACTTCTATGTTTTGACCGCCAATAAATACCGGTACGGTTGGACTTTCTATTATACAAAACCCAAAATAAGGCAGATCGTTATTATTATAATTAATAAATTTTCTCGTTTGGATATTTAATGAACCGGCACATCCACCTATAGGCAATACGGTAGAAATATCCGTTTCACAATCTACAGCAGTACCTGAATATACAATAATTGGTTTATCTGCTTCTATTAAACTTGTTGAAAACAAATTAGCTCCGTCTCCGTGGTAAAATGTATATGTTTGTCCGGCAAATCCTAAATTCTGGGTTATTGGTGCACCAAATGCCGTTCCATTAGGACTGAAATGATTGATGCTAATGATTGTATTGGGCTCGGTAGCAACAACAGTGGTTTGTTCTGAACCATAACCTACTGGTTGCTGTCCTGCAGTAGCTGGTGTTCCTTCACCACGAACAACCATATATTTGGTTCCTAAGGAATGTACAGGTGCAATTTGGTCAAAAGTTCCGTCTTCTCCATTCGCTCCACAGGTTTGCGGCGTATCACCATAACTTCCCACATTCATGACAACAACTTTATTGCTGACTACTTGTGTACCTGGTGCAGCAGTAAACAAATAGCTTTGACCTTTATTCAAAGTAATAACCTGCGAAAAAATATCAACCTGGGTGTTATCTTCTGTTGCCATTACAGAATAGACAGGATTGTCTCCTACCAAGCCTATCGTTGATGTTCTATAATACCCCACCCTAAATTCTAATCCTAATCCTTCATAACCAAAACTGACTAAAGAAGCATTTCCTTTGATATTGGCTGCAGTACTTAACGGAGCATCCGACGCAATATTTCTTAAATTTACCAGAACAGGATGTGAAGCGGTAACAATCAACCCGCGATCATCATAAACTGTATTAATATCATTTTGTGGTGTTGCTGTAAAAGCACCTTGAAATCTATATGACACAGGATTATTTGCTGTTAAAGTTAGATTGGTGATTAGTGTTCCATCACTTCTTCTTAATTCTACCGAAACAGTAGCCGCTGGCTCTGTTGTTCCAATTACAATTTCATTTGCATCGTTCCAATACTGCCAGGGTGCCGGTGCTATATAATGTTCTTTGTAATACTGAGCTTGTACCTGAAAGCCTAAAATTAACAGTAAGATTAAGTAGTGTTTTTTCATCATAATCAGTTTTATTAACAAATATATCAAAAATAACTAATGTTTCATTATATTTTTATGGAATCTTTTAAAAATAACATAAACTGCAACATATTCTTCATTTAAACATAAGTAGTTAAAATTCAGTCATTTATATTACGATATCAGATTCATAGATATATCATTTAGCACAGTAAGTATATAAAAACTTGCTGTTCACAGATATTGAATGCGACGCATTCAACCATTTCTATATTATTTTGTAAGGACTCTGTATATCAGTAAGTATTTTTAATGCACTACGGGTAATAAAAAATGTAGTATGTTTCCCTCGATTGTGCTAAAGAAAAAACATCTTTACAAAAAATGCGACGAATAAACGTCGCATTTTTTTAAATTTCTTTTACATTATTTGACTTATTTACATCTGCCATTAATTCTGACGGATCAATGACAATGGCTTTTATTTTTTTCCCTTTCGTATCAAATTTAAAACTGTAGGTAGGATATGCCCAATCCCAACCTTCTAAAATAGTTCGTGAGATTTCAGGATACGGATTCTCTTTCGTCCAACGCATCAACGTATTTGGTATATAAAAACTTTCTGTTGATTCATCTTCATAAACCACCAATAAATCAATAGGCATTGGCATTCTGCCTATACGTTCTAAAGTGACATTTGCTTCGTTCCCTTTAACCTCTGTGTTTTTAATAGCGTAATCAATCGTGTTTGTGGTTTGTGTCCAGTCAACCAAATACCAATCTAAAACAGCACCTGAAACACGTTCTGCGGTACGTTTAAAATCGTTTGGTGTAGGATGCGAGAAACGATAATCGTAATAAAAACGTTTTAATGTTTTAAACGTATTATCCCAACCAATCACATACGCCAATTGTGTAATAAACACAGCTCCTTTTGTGTAAGCCGAAATACCGTAATTCATATTGTCGTCAAAACGGTCAGCATGTGTAGAAAGGGGTTGTTCATTTCCTTTTCTCACCATATAATTATAATTACCGTACATGCTTTGGAAAGGATTTTCATCTTCCTGATTTTTCTTATCCATGATTTGATTTACCGCAAAATCTGAGATAAAAGAAGTAAAACCTTCGTCCATCCAGCCATGCTTGCTTTCGTTGGTAGCTAACATGTGCTGAAACCACATGTGTGCAAATTCGTGAGCGGTAACACCAATTAAACTCGGCAGGCTGCGTTTCCCTGTAATCAGCGTACACATGGCATATTCCATTCCGCCATCTCCGCCTTGAATAATCGAATATTGTTTGTAAGGATAGTCACCTATGGTCTTATTGAAAAAATCAAGTAGTTTTACCGTTTCGGGTTGTAATTTTTTCCAGTTATCTTTAATCCCGGCATCATTTTTATAGAAGAAATGCAGTTCCACATTGTTTGGTCCCATCACGATGTCGTGGATAAAATCAGGATCGGCACCCCAGGCAAAATCGTGTACATTTGGTGCGATAAAATGCCAAGTTAACGTTTTTTGTTTTTTTGGTGTATTGACTTTCACACCTTCATCTTGGTAACCGTGACCAATTTCATTCTTATTCTGAAGATAACCCGATGCACCAATGGTATATTTTTTATCGATGGTGATTTTTACGTCAAAATCTCCCCAAACACCGTGAAATTCACGTCCGATATATGGATCGGCATGCCAACCTTCAAAATCGAATTCTGCTATTTTCGGATACCATTGCGTCATTGACAATGCCACGCCTTCATCAGAATTTCGCCCGGCACGGCGTACCATTACCGGTACTTGTCCGTTGAAATTCATTGTAAAAGTAGTTTTAGCTTTTGGTACTAATGGTTTTGCAAGCTCAACTTCTAAAATGGTTCCTACCACTTTGGTTTTTAAAAGTGTGCCGTCTTGTTTTAAATCGTTTACTTTTAAATACCCGATTTCGGTTGACTTTAATTCAGATAGTTTACTTTCTTTTTTTTCAATGCCATCGGCACCTTTAAACGATTTCACCATACGCGGATCGGGATCGGAAATTGAAAGTAAACGTGCGTCCATTTCGCTTCCCGGTTGAAATGCGTTAAAATATAAATGGTAAAAAACTTTTGTCAGTGTATCGTTAGAATTGTTGGTATAAACCAACTCCTGTGTTCCTGAATATTGAAATTTTTCAACATCTATAGTGACATCCATCTTGTAATCAACGTGCTGTTGCCAATATCCCGGATTTGGGTTTTTATGCTGTGCAAAAACAGCCGTTGAAGTGGTAATTAATAAAAGTAAAAACTTTTTCATATTTTGATTTTAAGTGTTTGTTGCAAATTAATAATAGTTCTTTTTCTTTAAAAATAAGTCATCCACGATATTATAAATTTTATCGTTCTTCTCCTTGATATAATATAATGGTATTCTCACAGATTTTCCTTTTGGGTCTAAAAAGTAATATAATTTATCAACAGGTTCTTTTATTTGTTGTGCATAAATTTTTCGGTTTCTTAACACCAATTTTATTGAGTAATAACCACTTGCAGAAGCTTTTTCTACTTTATCAATATTTTTCCAATGAATTTTTGTATTATTCATATGATTTATAAAATATTGATCTGTGAATGTTATGGCAGGCTGATTATTGATACTTCTTTGTAAATTTGTGAACGTTTTCTGAATACTTCTTACAGATACAATTCCAATAGTTATCCCAAAGATGAATCCCAATGGCTGTTTATCGACCAAACATAGAACTACTACATAAAAAGAAACAATAAATATCTTTACAATAGAATGGAACCATAAATTAAATGGTGCATACGAAAAGTGTATCTGATTTTTATCATTCATTAATTTAAAGATATTATCTCGTTTTTTAGATTCCTGCTGACACGAGAGCTTTGCTCGAACTGGCGTAGCAATGACAAACGTTGTGTTTCTTATCGGATTGTCTAAATGATTTTTATTCAACAAAAAAGCTGCTCCAAAAGAGCAGCTAAAAATACTAATTTATTTTGATTATTTTTCCCCTTTTGAAACTTTATCCGCCATAATTAAGGCATTGTAAAGATTCACGAATTTTCCTGAAGTAGAAATATCTTTAAAGTTGCGTTTGTCTTCTTTGTTTCCTGAAACGATTACTTCCTGATTTACTGCCACACCCGAGTCTTTCATGATTTGTTTTACCTGAGCTGCAGTTAAATTTGGATAATATGAACGAATCATTGCCGCAACACCAGCCGCATTTGGCGATGCCATTGATGTTCCTTGTAAATACTCATATTTTGCATAAGGAACCGTAGCATAAATTTTAACACCTGGTGCAAATACATCTACATCAACAGATCCAAAGTTAGAGAAGTTTGCTACCATTTTTTCACCAAATGCCGGGTTTAATGCGCCAACAACCAAGAAATTATCAGCAATTTCAGTATTTGTACCTTCAATACGGTCGTTAGGGTAACGTTTGATTTCTTCACCGCTTGCCGGGTTTAAATCCATAGCATCGTTACCTGCCGCAACAACAATTAACACATCTTTTTTAGCTGCATATTTAATTGCATCTTGTACCCATTGGCTGTTTTGGGCAAAGTATTTACCAAAACTGCCGTTGATTACTTTTGCTCCGTTATCGGCTGCATAGCGAATTGCCAAAGCGATGTCTTTATCGTATTCATCACCATCTGGCACCGCACGAACCGACATAATTTCCACATTGTTTGACGCTACGCCGTCGCCACCAACATTGTTGTGACGCGTTTGCGCAATGATACCGGCAACGTGTGTTCCGTGTTTTGCATGATCGCGGTTACCCATTACATCGTTGTTTCCGTAATCTTTATCGTTGATGTCGAAAATATCATCGTTTGTTTTACGTCCTTTAAAATCGGGATTTAAGTTATAATCTAACTGACCATTAACGTAATTTTCAAAATCTTTTAAATAATCGCTTGCGGCTCCCCCACCGGCAGTTAACATATAACCAATATTTTTAGCTTTTGTTACATCGGCGGGTGCATCAGATGGTATTTTATCTAAATCTGCTTTAGTAAAACTCTCTTGTTTTAAGTATTCTGCCACTTTTTTGTGTGCGTCTTGCAACATGGTCAAACGTGCTTTATATGGTTCTAATTCTGCACGTTTTTCTTCTAATTCTTTAACCGCTCGTTTGTATTCTTCCGATCCGTCATCGCCACGAGAAACAATACGGGTTAACTCTAATTGCTCTTCATTGGTTTCTCCTAAAATATTCCAACCGTGCATATCATCAATATATCCGTTTTTGTCGTCGTCTTTACCGTTTCCTGCTTTTTCTTTAGGATTGTTCCATATTTGCGGTTTTAAATCCGGATGATCTATCTCGATTCCTGAATCAATTACAGCTACAATTACTTTTTTACCTTCTTTCCCTTTAATGATTTCTTCGTACGCACGGTCAACAGACATTCCCGGAATCGTATCTTTTAAAATATCTAAGTGGCTCCAGCGTTGTAATTCGCTTTCTGACAAAGCAGACTTACGTGCCGGTAGATTTACTGTTTCAATTGGTTTTAACGTACTTAAATCGCTTAGATACGATGTTTGTGCCGTTTTACAACTTGTTAAAGCTAAAGCTACTAAAGCTGATAAATAAATAGATTTGTTAATTTTCATATTTGATAAAACTTACTTTACTAATTTGTATTTAAAATAATGAATGTGTTACACCGCGAAATCATAAAATATCGTTAACAGAAAAAACTTCGTTTAAGCGAATGCCTTTTTCTGTTTCTTTTACCGTGATGATATGGTTGTGGGCATCGTGTTCTAAAAACAGATAATAATTATTTAGAGCCGCTTCTTTCAAAAACTGGTCTTTCTCTGATAAAGTAAGCAACGGGCGCGTATCGTATCCCATGACATACGGCAACGGAATGTGACCGGCAGTTGGCAATAAATCGGCACAGAAAACAATGGTTTTGTCCTGATATTTTATATGCGGGATCATTTGTTTCTCGGTGTGACCATCAACAAATAAAATACCAAAATCCAATTCCGGATGATTTGCCAGCGGATTGTTTGACGTTTCAATAAACTTTAGCTGTCCGCTTTCTTGAATAGGCAAGATATTTTCTGATAAAAACGATGCTTTTTCTCGCGGGTTGGGTTTTGTTGCCCAATGCCAATGGTTTTCGTTACTCCAGTAAACAGCATTTTTAAAGGTGGGTTCGTATCCGGTTTTTGCAGCGTTCCACGAAACAGCTCCGCCACAATGATCAAAATGCAAATGGGTTAAAAACACATCGGTAATATCGTCTTTGTGAAATCCTTTTTGTTTTAAAGAACGCTCTAAATCAAAATCGCCCCACATATTGTAAAAACCAAAAAACTTTTCAGATTGCTTGTTTCCCATCCCCGTATCGGTTAAAATTAAACGATTTCCGTCTTCAATCAACAAACAGCGTGCCGCCAAATCAATCTGGTTATTGGCATCGGCAGGATTGGTTTTGTTCCACAATACTTTAGGCACCACACCAAACATGGCACCACCGTCTAATTTAAAATTTCCTGCTTCAATAGCGTGAAGTTTCATTTTTGTTTCGTTTTTAAATGAGTTAGTAAAAATAGCAATAAAAATAGTAATTAGCCAATTTGTGAATGAGCGAATTAGAAAATTAGTGAATTGTTGACTTCTGATTGCTAATTAAAAAACCGTATTTTTGCCTGAGATTTTATTTTATGAACCAAACCTATCCAAAAACCGAAAAAGTAAAAAAGAAAAAGTACATTGATTTACTTTTCTCTGAAGGTCGCACGGTAACCAAATATCCGTTGCGGTTGGTTTACGTGCCGGTAAAAGAGTTGGAGGTGTCCTTACAAATGGGCGTTTCGGTTTCTAAAAGATATTTTAAAAAAGCGGTTGACCGCAATTATTTTAAACGGGTTTTGCGCGAATGCTACCGTTTAAACAAACAAATTCTTTTAAATGATTTACAAGAACCTTATGTAATGATGTTCTTCTACCAAACCAAAGAACGACTGACTTACACAGAGATTGAAGAGAAAACCAAACAGCTTTTTGAGAAGTTTGTTTTAACTGTTACCCAAAAAGATTAATATAAATAAAACGTTGCTTTTAAAAAAATTGTACCTTCATATTTGTATTTTTACATACATTTGCCACATTTTTTAAACAATTTTCATTTCTTGTCGGTTTTATTGGAAATACTTCAAAAATGAAAGGGGATAAATTTGAACAATCTTGGAAGGGAAAAACAGCATTAATAAGGTCACGGCAGGCTCTCTGTTAATTACGTTAGGCATCATTTACGGAGATATAGGTACATCACCTTTATACGTAATGAAAGCCATTTTTGGCGATGCTCCTATAGAAACCAATCTGGTTTTAGGTGCGGTTTCTTGTGTATTCTGGACATTGACCATTCAAACAAGTATAAAATACGTTTGGTTAACCTTACAAGCCGACAACAACGGTGAAGGAGGGATTTTTTCTTTATACACGCTGGTCAAAAAGCTTAAAAAACGTTGGTTGCTTATCCCGGCGATTATTGGCGGAAGTGCCATGCTTGCCGACGGTTTTATTACGCCGCCCATTTCTATTTCGTCTGCCTTAGAAGGTTTAAAGATTTACTATCCCGATTTACAAACCATTCCTTTTGTTATTGGCATCATTTTAATATTGTTCTTTTTTCAAAGTTACGGAACCAAAACCATTGGAAAATTCTTTGGTCCCATTATGTTTATCTGGTTTTCAATGTTAGCCGTTACCGGCGCTTTACAGATTATTGAAATTCCCGAAATTTTAAAAGCGATCAATCCTTATTACGGATACCTGCTTTTAACCGAGCATCCTGAAGGATTTTACGTATTGGGGTTTGTTTTTTTATGTACCACCGGAGCTGAAGCATTATACAGTGATTTAGGACATTGCGGTATTAAAAACATTCGTGCCAGCTGGATGTTTGTTAAAGTAACTCTGGTTCTCAATTATTTTGGACAGGGTGCTTTTTTATTATCACATCAAAACCTGCATTTAAAAACATTATTAAACGGAAGCGAATTTATCCAAAATCCGTTCTATCTGATGATGCCTCAATGGTTCATTCCAATAGGTATTGTTATTGCCACCATGGCGGCTGTTATTGCCGCACAGGCATTAATAACCGGATCGTTCACTATGATTAACGAAGCCATGCGACTAAATTTATGGCCTCGCGTACTGGTTAAATATCCATCTATCATTAAAGGTCAGCTTTATATCCCGTCAACCAACTGGATTTTATGTATCGGCTGTATTTTAGTGGTGCTTTATTTTAAAGAATCAAGCAATATGGAAGCCGCTTACGGACTGGCAATTATTATGTGCATGATGGCAACCAGTATTTTACTGACTTTCTACATGATCTTAAAACGTTTCAACAAATTTATCATCACTACATTTGTATTGGTTTACAGCGTTATAGAAGTTTCTTTTTTTATCGCGAATATCGATAAGTTTTCGCACGGTGGTTATGTTTCGTTACTGGTTGCTGTAATAATTGCCGGTGTAATGAGTTTCTGGTTTTTAGGAAAACAAATCCGTAAAAATTATACCGAATTTGTAAAACTGAAAGATTATGTAGATGTGATAGAAGATTTAAGCAACGACGACAGTATTCCGCAGTATTCTACCAATTTAATTTATTTGACCAACGCCCAAAACAAAAACGAGATAGAATCAAAAGTTCTTTATTCTATTCTTTACAAACGCCCGAAAAGAGCTAATATTTACTGGATGCTGCATGTTAATGTAATTGATGAACCGTACGGAATGGAATATCAGGTTAAGAAATTTTCAGACAAAATTATCCGTGTCGATTTTTACTTAGGTTTCCGCAACGCCCCAAAAATAAGTCCGTTGTTTAAAAAGGTTTTAGAAGATTTAAGTTCCTGCGGTGAATTCAATAAGTTAAGTACATATCATTCCCTTAGAAAAAACCAGATTACCGCAGATCATAAATACGTAATCATTGAAAAAGTAGTTTCATACGATAACGATTTACCTTGGTACGAAAAATTTGTCTTAGATTGTTACGCCTTTATCCGCAAACGAAGCCTTTCAGAAGAAAAAGCCTTTGGTTTAGACAACAGTTCGGTTAAAATTGAATATTACCCATTGCTTCTAAACAAAAATATTCAAGATATACCGTTAAAGCGTAGAAAAGATAAGGAGGATTAATCAGGATACAGAATATATTAAGCAATTTATTAATCTCATAAACCCACTTATTATGAAAAAGCTATTCACCGGTTTCTTAGCCATTACCGCTTTTACTTCGTGCCAGGATAAAACCACAAAAAGTACAGAACCTGATACCGAAACAGTTGAAATAACCGATACCACACCAATTAAAAAAGAAATATTGCATTTTAAGGGTACTAAGGTTTTAGAGGAAAAAGATACGCTCTCGTTCGATGCCGATGCAAACGATTGGGTAAACATTACACTTACCGTTCCTAAAGATTCAGGAAACATCCGCATTAATCAAATTATTGCACCTGACAACACAGCCGATGGTCCTTTTGGCAGAACATATAACGACACCTTACACCTTTCAGGCACTTACCACATCATTATCGGTTCAAGCCTAATGCAGGAATTTCCTTACGCCGGACCTTATGAAGTAACTGTATCCTTTAAAAAATAATGATAAACTCTTTAATAAAAAACAGTGTAAACGCTATTTAGATTTTACACTGTTTCCTAAAATAGATTTATATCAGGCTATTTACGCTCTTTAATCAGGTAAATATAAACCGGAAAGTGGTCGCTGAATCCCGGTTCTCCGCTAAATTGATTTCGTAACGGATATCCCTTATACTGGCCCGATTTCTGAATTAGAAAGGGTTTATTGAAAATCCCTGCTTTCCAATAACGGTACGATGAATAATCTTTTTGTAAAAGAGGTTCCGTAAAGATAATCTGGTCAAAAATATCCCACGCATCGCGGTAAGCAATGGTTCCGTGACCGTCTTTATACAATTGGTACATCGGATTAAAAACTCCACCTTTTTTCACCTCTTCTTTTTTTCCTTTGGCATCAAGTACATCCTTTACCGATTTGTTATAAGGTCCGTCGTTTAAATCGCCCATGGTAAAAACTTTTGCATCCGGATTTATTTTATATAACGAATCGATGATTTTTTTGTTCAATGCCGCAGCTGCTTCACGGTTGGGGCTGCTTTTCTTTTCGCCTCCTGAACGTGATGGCCAGTGGTTTACAATAAAGTGCATTTCTTCGCCGTCTAACAAACCAGTTACCAGCAGCTGATCGCGGGTATAAATACGTTTTCCTTTGCCGTTATTACTGTCTTTGTATCGGGCATCAGATTTATCATAAATGTACAATGGAATGTTTTTAGAACTTGTTGGTTTAAAGTGCTTTGTTTGATACAGCAACGCTACATCAATACCACGTCGGTCGGGTGAATCATAATGAACAATGCCATAAGCTGCATTTTTTAATTTGGGCATATTGACCAAATCTTCTAAAACACCACGGTTTTCAACTTCGCTTACCCCTAAAATGGTGGGCATATTTGTGTTTTCATCTGTACCGATTTCTGAAATTGCCCGGGAAAGGTTTTCTAATTTCTGTTGATATTTTTTTCCGTCCCAGCTTCTATTACCCTTAGGGGTCCATTCTTCATCATAAATCCGTTCATCTCTAATGGTATCGAAAAGATTTTCCAAATTATAAAACCCCACGGTATGAATGGTATATGATTTCTGTTGAGATTGCGCAAACAGCGTACTTCCTATAAAAGTTATTAAAATTACCAACTTAAGTTTCATACTTATATTAAATTTATATAAAGTTTTCAATAAACCTGTTCACAAAATTAGTTAATATTTATAAAATAATTAACTTTGTAGCTGTTAAGTTTAGTTTAAGCTTACTTTTTTTAAACAGCTAATCTTTAGTCTTTTATGAAAAAACTACTACTCAGTATTTTTTTGGTACTAGCAACCCTAACTACTTGGGCACAAAGTACAGAGTTACGCGGAGTTGTTGTAGATTCAAAATCACAGCTACCTTTATTTAACGTAACAGCCAGTTTATCAAACACCAATTTATCGGCCAACACCAATGAACAAGGTGAGTTTGTAATTTCTAATCCGACACCGGGCAACCAAACATTGTTAATTAATTTTACGGGGTATCTTGAAAAGAGGTTTGTATTGGAGATAACAACCGATCAGACAGTTGATTTAGGTACCATTTATTTGGAAGAAGACCTAACCACGGAACAACAGTTGAGTTTGATTACCCTTACCGAAATTGATTTGGGAGATGACAATTCGGGTTCTGAAACAACTTCGGGTTTATTACAGGCATCGCGCGATGCTTTTCAACAAGCTGCAGCTTTTAACTGGGGGCAAGCCCGTTTTAGAGTCCGAAGTTTAGATAATGAATACGGAAACACGTTTATTAACGGTATCCCTATGAACAAGATTTACGATGGTCGTCCGCAATATTCTAACTGGGGTGGATTAAACGACGCCACACGCAATCAAGAGTTTATCAACGGATCTATGCCAAACGATTATACTTTTGGGGGTATTTTAGGTGTACAGGCAATTAACACACGTGCTTCGTTTATGCGTACAGGCACACGCGTTTCATTATCTGGTGCCAACACAAACTATAACGGAAGAGCTATGATTACGCACGGTTCGGGTATGACTAAAAACGGATGGGCTTATGCTGCATCGGCGTCTTACCGTATGGCTAACGAAGGCTTTTTTGAAGGAACAGATTATGATGCAAAATCATTCTTTTTGGCTATCGAGAAAAAAATAAACAATAACCACAGCTTAAACTTATCAGCGATTTATGCACAAAACAGTCGTGGCAAAAACTCGCCAAACACTCAAGAGGTGATCGATTTAATGGGTTACAAATACAACTCATACTGGGGCTGGCAAAACGGCAAAAAACGCAATTCTCGCGATAAAGATGTAGAAGAACCTATTTTTATTTTAAGCCATTACTGGAAAATCAGTGAAAAATCGAGTTTAAATACCAATGTAGCTTATCAGTTTGGAAAAATCTCAAATACCCGTTTAGAGTATAACGGAGCAAACAATCCGGATCCAACCTATTACAAAAACCTACCAAGTTATTATCTGAATTACCACGATACATCGGGCAGTATCCCAATCTGGACGCCTGATTATACAAAAGCAGATCAAAACAGAGCCGATTTCTTGGTAAATTCTCAAATTAACTGGAATCGTTTATACCAACAAAACAGCTCAAAAGGTTACTCGGTAAACGCTTTGTACGCCGATGTAATGCAAGACAATCAACTTACTGCGAACACCCTATTTAACACTCAAATTTCTAATGTTGTAGGATTTAATGCAGGTTTAACGTACCGCAACTTACGGTCTGAAAATTATCAGGAAATGATTGATTTGTTAGGAGGGTCTTATTTAGTGGATAGCGATTTATTCCTAAAAGATGAATACGGAGATGCTGACTTAAACAACCCGGACCGCAAAGTTTACGAAGGCGATAAATACGGATACAACTACATTATGCACGCAAACGTTGTAGATTTATTTACACAGTTTAATTTCAACTTTAACAAGATCGATTTCTATTTAGGTCAAAACGTTTCATATACCGATTATCAACGCGAAGGTTTGTATAAAAATGCACTTTATGCCGATTCATCTTACGGAAAAGGTCAAAAAATTTCTTTTGAGAACTACGGTTTAAAAGGTGGGGCAACTTACAAACTTACAGGTCAGCACATTTTTAACTTCAATGCAAGCTATTACACAAAAGCACCGTCAATTCGTAACAGTTATTCAAATGCACGTATCAGCGATGCTATTGTTGATGGCTTAACCGACGAAAAAGTTTTTGGCACCGATTTAAGTTACATCATCCGTACACCAAAATTAAAAGGAAGAATTGGAGCTTATTTTAACCAGATCAAAGACGCAACCGAAATTGCTTTCTTTTATGCCGATGGTATCGATGTACAAATGGACGACGACACCAGCAGCGATTTTGTTTCTGAAGTTACCCGAAACATCTCTAAACAAAGCATGGGCATTGAGTTAGGCGCTGAATATCAAGTAACCAAAACCATTAAGGTAACTGCTGCTGCAAACTTTGGGCAAGCCATTTATTCAGACAATGCAGATGTTTATCTAAATGTTGACAGCCGTCGCGAAAACGGGTTAAACCCAATGGTAAATTACGGAACAAGTTATATTAAAAACTACCGTATTGCAGGCAGTCCGCAACAGGCTTATTCATTAGGAATTGAATACCGCGATCCAAATTATTGGTGGATTGGTGCCAATGCCAACTTTTTAACCGATCTGTATTTAGACATTTCGCCTTTACTAAGAACAAACAATTTCTTTAACAAACCGGGGCAAGGCGGGGCAGCGTTCCCTGATGTTGATACCAATGTTGCCCGCAACTTGTTAAAACAAGAAAAATTAGACGATATCTTTTTATTGAATGTACAAGGAGGTAAATCGTGGAGAATTAAAGGAAAAACCTTTGGTTTCTTTGCATCGGTTAACAACGTTTTAGGATTAGAATATAAAACAGGTGGTTTTGAACAAGCCCGAAATGCCAATTACCGCGAATTATTAATGGATCACGCAAGTGGCACGCGTACTTTTGGTCCTAAATATTTCTACGGATACGGCAGAACCTATTTCTTAAACTTATACATCAACTTTTAATTTAAAGTGATAATGAAAAATTTAAAATATATATTCCCAATAGCTTTATTAACCATTGCAGGTTTATTTACAGCTTGTTCTCCGGAAGATGAACAGGAATTACCGCAATACAGTCCCACGATTTATTTAGAAGATTTTCAAAAAGTAATCGACGGTACTTTTGACGAAACACCTTTTACAAATGTTGCCGAAAGCGGAACCAAAAAATGGTTTTCAAACTCGTATAACGGAAACGCATATTACGAATTTTCGCCTTTTAACAGTAACGAAGCCTTAAACATTGCCTGGTTTGTTACTCCGGCAATTAATTTAGACAGTGCCGTAAAAAAACGTTTAACATTCCAAAGCGCACAACACCACGTAGTAAATACCGAAAACAACTACTTACAGGTTTTTGTTTCAACCAATTTTACCGGCGACGTAACCACAGCAACCTGGAACGAACTAACGTTTAACGGACCAAAAACAGGCAGCGGGTTCAATTACGATTTCTTTAATTCAGGTGCAGTTGATTTAAGCCAATACAGCGGAAACATTCATATTGCTTTTAAAGCAACAGGCGGAACAGCAAGTGCAAATGCAGGTGCTTATATGATAGACAATATTAAAGTATTTTAATTTTTAAGATATGAAAGCAATAAAATATACATTTGCGGTACTTGCAATTGCCGCAACACTAATAACAACGAGTTGTGCAAACAGCGACGATGTTTCTGCACCAACAATTACTTACGAAACAGCCACGCCTACCATTACGTTAGAAGAATTATACGCTAAGGCAAATACCACTTTGCAGCAATATACCGACGATGATATTCTGGAAGCATACGTTTCTTCAAGCGATGAAGGCGGTACATTCTACAAATCGGTTTCTTTCCAGAATTTAGAAGGAACAAAAGGATTTTCGGTATCGGTAGATATGTACAATATCAACAACGACATGGCTCCGGGGCGTAAAGTATACATCCATTTAAAAGATCTGTATTTCACCCTTTCTCACTCCTCATTGGTTTTGGGCGATATTTATCAAGAAACAAGCGTGGGCAGAATGCGTCCGCAAGATTTTTATCAAAAAGTACGTCCTTCTGCAGAAGTTGTTCCTGAAGAAGAATTAATGAAAACCATTACATTAGCTGATCTTAAAAACGATAATTACATCAACACCTTAGTAGAAATCGAAGAAGTACAGTTTGACGATGATGCCGTTGGCAAAACGTATTACGATGCAACCAATGTAATTGGCGGGGCAACAAACCACAACATTGTTGATGCAAGCGGATCTATGATTTTCAGAACCAGTGAATTTGCCAAATTTGCCAACAGAGTTGTTCCCGAAAACAGTGGAAAGATCCGTGGGGTTTTAACCAAATTCAACAGCGACTATCAGTTTATGGCCCGCACCTTCAATGACATTCAACTAACAAATGATCGAATTGGTGAAGAACCGGGAGAAGGTGAAGAACCTACGCCGCCAACCAATTTATTATTCACGGGTGCAGATTTTGAAGATTGGACTGCTTTTACAAGTGCCATCAATAACTTCGGACTGAAATCGTATGCCGTTCAAGGTATGGGAAGTGGCGCGTTAGGAACAAACTCGCTGCACATAAACGGTACACCAACAGCAAACGATTACGTGTTTACCATTCTGGCTTCGGCTCAAGGAAACATTCCTGCCGCTCCAACAAAAATTACGTTCTGGGTAAAAGGAACATCGGCTAAATCGCTGTCAATAAACATCTATCGGGCTACTTCGGGCTACGATGTATTCAACGTGGGAGCTTTAGCAGGTTCTTCACTAACATTAGACAAAGCAGTAATTAACGATGCCGGCAACGGAACCAATTCTTATACAGGTACCATAGACACCAACGGACAATGGGTAAAAATAACGCTGAACCTTGCCGATGTTGAGATTAATAAATCAACTAACGGAGATATTTTTGCTTTGAAAGTAGGAAGTAATGCTGCTTACGATTTACATATCGATAATATCGAGATTGAGTAAAAATTAATTGATACATTTGAAAAACGCCTTTAATTAAAGGCGTTTTTGTTTTTAGAATTTCCTTGAAAATTTGTAACTTTAAGCGTTCTAACTGATTAAGACGCAGCTTTATCATCTTTTTCTAATTGTGAAATATAGTACGAAGGTTTTAATCCGGTTACTTTAAAAAATGCATCTGAAAAACTGCGTGCGTTGTTAAAACCAAATTCTTCTGCAATTGCACTAATGGTAAGTTTCCACAGTTTTTTATTGTCATCAAGTTCTGTTAATACAAGGTTTATGCGCAACTGGTTAAGATAGTTTGTAAAATTCTGCCCTTTACAGTTATTAATTACTTCAGATAAATATTTAGAATTGGTATTTAAATCTTTAGCGAGTGAATTTATGGTAATTTTCGAATTTAAATACGCTCGTTTGTCTTCAAACACATTTAGTTTTTGTAAAAGCTCTTGCGTTTTTTTATCAGAAAGGCTCGTTTTACTCGTTTTGTTACTGTTATTGTATACTGCTAATTCTTTTTGTTTATTTTCTTTCTCTAATTGTTTTATTTCTGGCATCACAATATGCGTTGTCCTAAGTTCAGAAAACAACCTTTGTTGGGTAAAAAATTCATATTTTTGGCGTAACGTCTTTTGTTTCTTTTTATAATAAAATAAACAAGAAATTAAAAATACAACAACTATTGTGGCAATACCAAGTATAACGTACTTTCGGTACATCTGTATTTTAAGTTCCTTTTGTAAATGATCACGGCTGGCTTCTAATTTAGTAGTTTCATACTTGGTATGAAGTACATTGCTTAATCCTTTATATTGTTTTTGTAAGTGGTTGCTTACGGTTAACAATTTTTCGGTGTAGAAAAGCTGCATCTTTAAATTGTTCGTTGTTTTATAATAGGCAATTAAATAATCATACGCTTCTAACAAATTTAAATCGCTGTATTCTTTTTTATCATATAAATAATCTACTTTTTTAAATTGTTCTACCGCCGCTTCTTTTTCGTTTAGATCCCATAAATTTTTACCTATATATAAATACGCTAAATGTTCATTTGCAAAATCATCGTTGTTTTTAATAACAGGTAGCGCCTTTTGCATTCGCTCTAAAGACGCTTTATATTGTTTTTGAGCAAACAAATTTTGTCCATTTAATAAAGAAAAATACGCATTGTTAAGTTCTTGGTGGTGTGGTTTTAAACGTTCTGTTTGTTTAAACCCTGTTTTTAGAACATTTTCAGCCTCTAAATAATTATGTAAATTAAAATAACAACGTCCAATATACCTTACAGAATTGATATACCCTCTTAAGTCGTTATACGAATTTTGATTTTTATAATAATTGGCAGTTTGGGTAAAAAACGACAATGCTTTTTCATAATCACCTAAAAAATAATAAATGCTGCCAATACCGTAACGCGATTTGTTTAAATTGTAAAGATCATTGCTTTTAGAAAGCTGCTTTTCTGCCAACAGTTCATAATGCAGCGATTGCTCCATATCACGCTCCATATAATACACCAATGCCAATTCGTTATAAGCCAGCCCTATGTATTTTACGTCTTGCTTCTTTATTGAAAGCTTTAATAATTCCTGTGCATGCCGAAGCCTTTCATTAAATTTTGCACCGTGAACAATGTATTTACTTTTAGCGTAAAATATTTTCTTTAAATCCTCGATTTTTTGCGCTTTGTTTTCATACGCTTTTACATAATCAAAATACAGGGTATCGGTATTTTTATGATTATCTAAAAAATTCCCCAAAGTCTCAAACGATTGTTTTTCTAATGTGTTTTGCGACCAACCTAAACTACTTGTAAACAATAATAAAGCAAAACAAATATATCTTTTAACAAATTCAACCAAAATATCAAGTGTTAATAAACGCATTTTATAGTGTTTTCTACAAATTTACACAAAAATATTTAATTTTTTATTTGTTGTAAATCAGTATTTTACACCTTTTTTAACTGCAAATTCATGAATTTGCACAACAACTATTTGCGTCAAAAAACAAACGTACATACCTTCGGAATAACTAAAAATTAAGCTAAAAATGAAAAACGCTCTTACCTATTTTTTGCCCTGCCTCTTCTTACTATGTTCCTGTGTAGATGATGTTACTTATAATGAAAAAACAGAAGAGAATAATTCTGTATTGATTATTGATCAGCTTTTAAAAACTTTTGAAAGTAAAACACATAAAGCTCATAATAAACAGTCACTTCAGGATTTAATCAACCAGATTGAAGCTGAAGCATTACAGAATGAAACTTTTTTTAATTTGGTTGATAAAAACTATAGCACACCTTTAGCTGCCGATATTGAAGCGGTACTGACTGATGCTGATGCTGTATTAACAAATTTAAGCGTAAGCACCACTGTAAAAAATTATGTAAGCTCGGTTTTAAATACCAATACGCAAACGGCATTAACCACTTTAAGCCAAACCATACAAAGCGATGTTTTACTTACAAGTGTAGAAAAAACGTTGCTGGCGGACGTTATTGACCTTCAGAACCAACACATACTTGGCAACGGAGATGATGATAATTGGGATAAAAAAGAAATTATAGCCTATGTACAAGGTTACACCATAAGCCATGCAAATGCGGTTTTAAACGTACTAATTATAAAAGTTATTGAAAAAGAGAATTGATACACAGTAGGCAGATAGTCGCGAATATTGAATTACTGTTGCGGGAACGGTGCTGCACCCAAAGAAAAACTGCATGCCAAAGTCTTATTTCTATTCAACGACTTTAACTGATGTAGAAAAAAAGGACGCAATTAACCCAGCCCAAGTCCTTATTATTAAATGGGGCAACTAAAATTAAAAAATTATGCGTAAATTAGTATTTAGTGCATTAGCTTGCGTAGCTTTTGCAGGAAGTAGTTTTGCTGCTAATTATGAATATACTAAAGATGACTTCTGTATATTTAATTTGGAGGAAAAAGTTTTTGACAAACCATGTACCGTAAGTGTATCTTTTATAACACCTGAAGGAAAAAGAGGTTATGAAGCAAGAAATAGCATTACGGACGAAGAAGGGTGTAATAACGCACTTTTAACACTAATTTCGGATTTAACGGAACAGGGTTTTGAAATTACAAATTTTCATAATTATTGGGGAATTTAATTTAGTATAGTATGAAAAAAAAATTTTTTGCAATTTTTTTGCTTGTAACAATCGTAGGTTACGCATCGGAAAATAATGATGTTAAAGAAAGTGAATGTATTGAAATCAGTACATACACTAAACCATGTAGTGTAAAGGTAAGTTTCATAACTCCCGAAGGACAGGCCGGTAGTGAAACATTTCCTTCGGATTCAGATTTATCTGCCATTGATTGTGTTAACTTTTCTAAATCAACAATTGCGGATTTGAAAGAAAAGGGATATAAAATAATTGAATACTCAACTATTTGGCAATGAGAAACTTATTTTTCTTTTTCTTTTTCTTTTTCTTTTTTCTTTCATACGGACAGATAGATAATGATTGTATTCATATTGACTATACAGAGTACATTAATTATGATGTGCCTGTAATTAGAGATGAAACTCTAATAATAGATCAAAAGGAAAACAAAACTTATTTTCTAATGAATATATCTTCTCAAATATATAGCCCTGACGTAGATGATAATATAAAAGAAGAATTTCAGAACTCTGATGTTACAGCCACAGTCGCTAGACTAACAGATTATAATTATGTTATAATTGACCATCATTTAAAAAAAATGGATATGTATTATGATTTCGCAAGAAATTTTTATAAAATAGATGATATTTTTCCTGAAATGAAATGGTATATTACAAATGAAAAAAATGTCATAAATGATATTGAATGCTTAAAAGCAACCACATATTTTAGAGGTAGAGAATGGAGTGCATGGTTTGCCCCTTCTATATCTTTACCTTATGGACCATGGAAATTTAATGGATTACCAGGGTTGATACTGAAAGCTGAAGATAATTTAAAACAACATCTTTTTGTAGCGAAACTAATTAAATATAATGATAATTGCAATATTGAAATCCCTGTAAATAAAGTGATTAAAGAAATTTCTTTGAAGGAATATATTGAGATCCAAGATGATTTTTATAATAATATTAAAAATACGCAGAGGGGTTCAATTAGTACATCGTCAAAGATTAACTTCTTGGAAAAAGAAACAGAATTTGAATTTGAGTGGAAAATGTAACTCTTTTAAATTAAAACCACCGATTTAAATAATCGGTGGTTTATATAATAATCCTATGTCTACTTTAAATAAAGTAGCTAAAATTTAGTAAAAAAGATTAAAAAAAACTATCAAACATTTTTTTGAAGAAACTATAATAAATACTTTTAACTCTCTTTTAGGAGATCTAAATACAGGCAACAAGAAAAGGAAAAGAACTCATTTACGAATGGGAAGAATAAAACAAGTAAGATTTGTTTACAAAAAACACAGTAATTAAGTAAAATAATTTAAAAATATGTTTAGAATTCTTTTTTTATTGTTGGTAAGTACAAGCACACGGGCTCAAAATACCGATTTGTATGTTGTTTACGATCAACTTTTTGATAATTTCAAAAGAGTAGAACGCAAAGCCTTTCTATATGCCAATGAACAAACGGCTCTTTATGAAGATGATCTGCTTACCCAATATAAACAAGATATTCAGGAAAATGAAAAGTGGCAAAAAGAACAAGATGAAAAGAACCAAGGCAGTAATACCAAATCATTCCGGTATATTCCTGAAGTAAAATACAATAAGTTCTATAAATTAAACCGAGCCGAAAAAACCATAAATTATATAGAGCCGGTTGTAAAAGACTATTACGTGTATATTACTGATAAGGTAAGTCAGAACTGGAAATTGACCAATGAAAAGAAAATTATTAATGATATAGAATGTTTTAAAGCCACTACCCGCTTTCGGGGAATAGATTGGGAAGTTTGGTACGCACCATCAATTCCGTATCCATACGGTCCGTGGAAATTGCACGGCTTACCCGGACTAATTGTACAGGCAAACGATTTTAACAAGCGTACTAATTACAGTGCGTCTAAAATAGAATTTAAACAAAACGATAAACTTAATAAAGAGCTTACCGAACTGGTTACGGATCCAATTTCAGAGAAAGTTACCTTGCAGAAATTCATTGAAATGCGCGATGAAATTTTAGACAGACCATTACATACCGATCGCGATACGAATGGTACCTATCAACGAAAAGTAAAAAAACGTTATGGAGTGGAACTTATCTACGAATGGGAAAAAGATAAAAAATAATTCAGTATATTTAGTTTTTAACACAAAACGCTAATTCATGAAAAATTTACAGCTACTTGCTTTGTTATTTTGTTGCCAAATAATGCTTGCACAAACAAACGATTATAAAATTACGTATAAAAGATTTCTTTCGTATGGTCAAAAACTACAACGCGATGCTATTTTATATGTAAAAGAAAACCAGCCTACAGTGATGCATAACTCAATGGCTTCAACCGTTGAATTAGAAAAAAGAGAAACAATAAAAAAAGAACCAAGTCCAAATGCTGTTTCAAGCGAAGTAATTAAAAAGTATCTCGATCTAAAAGAATTTAGTTACAGTAATTTTCCGGATACCTACATAAAGGTCGATCAACAAAATAACATAAATACAGCCATAGATTTTATGGGTACAAAACGTGGTTTTATAGTTATTGATGATAACTTAAAATATACTTGGCAAATAACCACTGAAACAAAACAAGTTCAAAATTACACCTGTTATAAGGCAACCACCACTTTTAGAGGCAATACTTTTGAAGCTTGGTTTACCCCCGAAATTCCAATAAATGTAGGGCCGTGGAAATGGTACGGTTTACCCGGATTGATTGTCGAAGTGTATGATTTAGAAAAAAAAGAAATTTATCTTTTAGAGAAAATTGAAAAACTAACAGAAGAAATTCCTTTTCCTTCTGAAAAATTAAAAACAGTTTCTTTAAAAGATTTTGTTATTGAAAAAGATGATTTTTTAGGAAATCCTTTAGGAGGCAGTTTGGATAGAAACACTACCGAAACAACCAATTACAAGCGTGGTGGGTTAGAAAAAATTTACGAATGGGAAGAAAAAAACAAATAATTCAGTATATTTAGTTTTTAACACAAAACGCTGATTAATGAAAAATTTACAGTTACTTGCTTTGCTATTTTGTTGTCAAATAATGTTTGCACAAACAAACGATTATAAAATTACCTATAAACGTTTTGAAGGCAATCTTAAAAGAGATGCCGTTTTGTATGTAAAAGAAAACCAACCAACGGTTATGCAAACCATTATGGCATCTACCGTTCCTATAAAAGTAATTAAAGACACAACGTATGTTAATGAAAATGGAGCTACAGTAACACAAAGTTTTGGTAGTTCTACAGATTATAGTAAATTTCCCGATGAGTATATAAAAGTAGATCATTTAAAAAATAAAATAGAAATGATTCAAAGTATTCCAAGTAAAAAATTTTTAATTACCGATGAATTAAATTATACGTGGAAAATAACAAACGAAACCAAAAAAATTAAAGATTATACGTGTTACAAAGCTACAACTACTTTTAGAGGCAATACTTTTGAAGCGTGGTTTACACCAGATATTCCTATAAATGCAGGTCCGTGGAAATGGTACGGTTTACCGGGATTGATTGTAGAAGCTACCGACAAAGACCAAAGTGTGGTGTTTAAATTAGAAAAAATAGAAAAGTTAACCGAAAAAATTCCTTTTCCTTCATCTAAGTCAAAAAAAATGACTTTAAAGCAGTATTTTAAAGAAGCTGATGAAGCTTTTGAGGCAATGTTTGCTTCAAATGACCGAAATACCACAACTACCGTTAAAACTTTAGGAAGGTTTGGTTTAGAACGAGTGTACGAATGGGAAGAAGAACCTAAAAAATAACTACTATAAAATATAAAAATGCCAAAAACACTTATTGTATTACTAACTGCTTTATTTACAACTATTTCTTTACAGGCACAAACTGTTTGTAAAGGCACAGTGGTTACTTTTGACAAACAGCCTGTTGCAAACGCATCGGTGTTGATAAAAGACAGTGCAGACAACATTTTGCAATTTGGCTTTACCAACACACAGGGAATTTTTAACATACAAACCGAAAACGAAGGCAGTTTCAGCGTGGAAGTAAACAAAATGGGCTTTGTAAAGCAACAACAACCACTAACAATTACTAAAGATAAAAAAGAATACAACTTAACCTTTACGTTAGAAGAAAGCGTGGAAGAGCTGGAAGATTTGGTTATTGAAATAGACAATCCCATTCAACTGCGAGGCGACACACTAAGTTATGATGCAAAAGCATTCAGCACGGGTCGAGAAGTAGTGGTCGAAGATTTGTTAAAAAACATTCCGGGTATTACCGTTGAAAAAGATGGTAAAATTAAATTTGAAGATACCGAAATAGAAAAGGTAATGGTAGATGGCGATGATTTTTTTAACCGTGGCTACAGCTTGCTTACCAAAAATATGCCCAACCAACCCTTAGATAAAGTACAGGTGTTACGCAACTATTCTAACAACAAACTATTAAAAGGTGTTGAAGAAAGTAACAGGGTTGCTTTAAACCTTACTATTGATGAAGAATACAAAGATTTGTGGTTTGGCGATATCTCTGCCGGATACGGATTGGTAACCGAAAACCGTTACGAAGTATCGGGCAATTTGATGAACTTCAGCAAAAAATACAAAAACTTCCTTACTTATGGTTTAAACAATGTAGGTGCCGACAATGTAGGCTCGCTTGAAGGTATGTTTTATAACAATTACGAAGTAGAATCTATAGGTCAAGGCAGCCAGCTTAACCAAATTATGGGGTTAAATGGTAGCCGTCCAAGTCAGTTAAAAGATCACCGTACCCGAATTAATAACGCCGAACATGTTTCGTTAAGTACCATTGTTCCCGTAACAGAAAAGCTAAAGATAAAAGTGGTTGGTTTCTTAGGTTTTGACGAAAACTATGCATTTAACAATCGTTACAGTACCACGAGCGTAGGCGATACCTATTTTGAAAATACCGAAAACAACCAGTTTAAAAGCCACATGAAAAAAGGCTATGTAAACCTTTTGGCAACCTACGATGTGTCAAAAACGCAGATGTTGCAATTAAGCTCGATTTGGAATCAGGGAAACACCAATAATTATAACAATTTAACGTTTAACGGCACCAATACTTTAGAACGTTTAGAAACCAAAAATACTTTTTTTGACCAAAAAATAACCTACACCCATAAATGGAAAGACAGAAATGTGGTATTGCTAAAAGCGCGTTATTTCTCGAATAAAATTCCACAGCTTTATAACATCGACGATTATTTAATGGGTGATTTATTTTCGTTTGATGCCGATGCAATGAACAACGACATTAGAAACGAAAAAACATTTGCCGGATTGGAAGCCGATTTTAAACTCAGACAAAAAAACAACGATTTAATTGAATTTCAGGTAGGTTACGAGCATAACGATCAGTCTATGAATACCGTTTTCCAGCTGTTCGACGATAATGTTGCTTTTCGTCCCGATGGTTTCCAGACCAACAGTTCGTTTACTTTGGGCGATTTGTATGTTAAAAGCGGATATACGTGGAAATGGAACACCTTTAAAATTGGTGGACGTGCCGAAGCACATCAATTGCTGAATCAATTTACCACTTTGAATTCCAATAAAAAACAAAATCCATTTTATGTAAATCCATCGGTCAATTTTATGTGGGATGTAAAGCCTACTCATATTTTCAACGGATCGTATATGGTTAATTTTAGAAACACCTCGTTTATCGATGTAAACGATACGTATTTACTAACCTCATCACGCAGCTTTTCAAAAGGATTAGGAGCATTTAAACTGACCGATTCTCAAATGGCAAACCTAGGATACAGCATCCGGCATTATTTAAACCGTTATCGATTTTCTTTAAACATAAATTACAGCAAACAAAGCAATGTGCTATCCAGCAGAAGCCTTATTGAACAAAACAGTGCACTTTCTGAGAGCGTATTTATCAAAGGCGGTGACACGTATGGTATCAATTTTAGTTCTAATTTCTATTTTCGTAAATTAAAGAGTAATGTAAAAGTAGAAAGTAGTTATTCTGTATCCACATCGTTTAACGAAATCAATAATTCAGGACTTCGGAAGAACAATTACGGAACACAGCGATATAATTTTGAATGGCGCAGTAATTTTAAAACCGCATTTAATTTTCATTTAGGAACTGAATGGACACGTTCAAAAGTAACTTCGCCCGATTTTGAAAACAGCTACACCAACGGTTTCAGCTTTTTAGATTTATTTTATAAAATTGACGAACGACTGGATATAAAGGCAGTAACTGAATACTATTATTTTGGTAGTCTGGATAAGAACCAGCGCAACCATGCGTTCCTTGATCTGGAAGCATCATACAAATTAAAAGGCGACAAATGGACACTGGGCTTAAGAGGAAATAATTTATTAAACAAACAAAACTTTACTACTTATTATGTAAGCGACATTGGTTACAGCAGCACCAGTTACCGTTTAATGCCGCGTTATTTATTATTAACCGCTAAATACCGGTTTAGTTTGTAAATTAAGCGGCAAACACTTTTAAAAAACGATAATCAAAGTGTTATTCTCGGCTATCACAGTGATAGCTTTTGCAGGAAGCAGTGTTGCTTTGAATGAGGAATGAGGTTATTGAAACTAATTGTTCAATAGGATCGAATGGCTAAAAACTATTAATAGTGATTTTTTAACTAAATATTTTCCTAAAAAATTTCCTTGAAAATTTGTAACTTTAAGCGTTCTAATTCACTTTAAAATGCACGATGTTGCCGAAACCTCACATCACCTTTACCCGTTAATATCCGACCTTGGTTTGATATTGATGACCGCCGGTGTGGCCGTTTTACTTTTCAAAAAAATAAAACAACCTTTAGTCTTAGGTTATTTAATTGCCGGGTTTTTAGCAGGACCGCATTTTACGCTTTTCCCAACCATTCAAGAAATAGAAAACGTTGAAGTGTGGGCAGAAATCGGGGTGATTTTCTTGCTGTTTAGTTTGGGACTGGAATTTAGTTTTAAAAAACTGGTTAAAGTAGGTGGATCGGCAAGTATTACTGCAGCGGTACAAATTGTACTAATGATTATTGTTGGTTTTACCACCGGAAAATTACTCGGTTGGAATTTTATCGACAGTATTTTTTTAGGTGCCATTCTTTCCATGTCGTCTACAACTATCATTCTGCGGGCATTTGAAGAACTAAATGTAAAAAAACAAAAGTTTGCCGGTATTGTTTTCGGGGCTTTAATTGTAGAAGATATCGTTGCCATTTTGTTAATGGTTTTACTATCTACCATAGCGGTTTCACAACAGTTTTCGGGTGTTGAATTAATGGAATCTATCTTTAAGCTTGCCTTTTTCTTAATTTTATGGTTTTTGGCGGGTATCTTTTTTGTTCCTACTTTATTAAAGAAAACCAAAGGACTTCTTACTGAAGAAACTACATTAATTGTATCACTGGCACTGTGTTTAATGATGGTTATTTTGGCAACGGCAGCAGGTTTTTCTCCGGCATTGGGTGCTTTTATCATGGGATCTATTATTGCCGAAACCACCAAGGCAGAACAAATTGAACATTTAATAAAACCTGTAAAAGATTTGTTTGGGGCGGTGTTTTTTGTGTCGGTTGGTATGTTAATCAATTTACAAACACTGCAAGAATACGCTCTTCCGGTTGCCATAATTACTGTGGTAACTATTTTTGGCAAAACCATTGCCACAATGCTGGGTGCCGTAATTTCGGGGCAACCATTAAAACAATCGGTTCAGGCAGGAATGAGTCTGGCTCAAATCGGCGAGTTTTCATTTATCATTGCCACATTAGGAATGACGCTGGGTGTTACCAGTGGCTTCCTCTACCCTATTGTTGTGGCAGTGTCTGCTATTACCACTTTTACCACACCGTTTTTTATAAAAAATTCTTTACAGGTTTATAACAAATTAAAAATCATTATTCCTAAAAAATGGGAAGACCGTCTGGATAATTATTCTGCGAATACACAATCGATCCAAAAAACAAATCATTGGAAAAAATATATTTCCAGCATTGTATTACACATCATTATTCACACGGTTATCATTGCAGGTATCGTATTTGCCGGTATTTCTTATTTGATTCGTTTAGCAAACGGTCCGTTTACCTATTATGCTTACATCTTTTTAACGGTTGTGGCACTATTGCCCTTTTTATATGCTTTGGCGTTACAACGCGTTGCCATTCCGTCATTAAACGAATTAAAAAACGACAATAAAAACGTTACACCACTCATCTTAATTGCCTTGTTTAGAATTTTACTGAGTTTTGTTATCGTCTTTATCATGATTAACGAATTGATCAATCCGTTAGCAGGTATCATTGTTTTATTGGTTTTGATTGCCTTTGGTATCCTTTTTCCCAAAAGAATCCAGCGTTGGTACGGCAAAATAGAAAACCAGTTTATTGAGAATTTTAATGATCGTGAAATATCTGAAGCCATTAGAAACAAAAGCGATTTGACGCCTTGGGACGGACACATGACTACTTTTGAAATTCCGCAAGAATCTTTAATTGCCGGCAAAACACTTTACGAGCTTAAAGTACGCGAAGAAATAGGCGTAAACATTGCCATTATTAAACGGGGCGATTTAATTATTAATATTCCTGATAAAGATGAAAAGATTTTTCCAAAAGATATTGTTTACGTCATTGGCACTGATGAACAAGTGAAAGAATTTGAGTTGTTTATTGACAAATCATTAGTCAGTTCGGTTGATTACAACACAGAAATTGTTTTAAGAGGTTTTGAATTGACGAATGAATCGCTGCATGGACTGACCATTCGCGAAAGTAAAATCCGTGAGAACAGCACCAGCATCATTGCCGGAATTGAACGCAACGGCAAGCGTATTTTAAATCCGCAACCAACATTTATTTTACAAAAAGGCGATATTATATGGCTTGTGGGCGATAAAAAGAAAATTGCCGCACTTTTTACTGAATAATTTATGACAATAGAAATAGCAACCCCAAACCAACTAAACCACATTATGCAGGTCATTGACGATGCCCGTGCAATTATGCGTAAAAATGGCAACCACACACAATGGATCAACGGTTACCCGTCGGCAGAAATTATTTTGAATGATATTTCATTAAACACAGGATATATCTGTTTGCACAACAACGAAATTGTAGGATATTTTTCGTTTTTAAAAGGAAACAACCCAGAAAGTACTTATCAGGTTATTGAGAACGGAAAATGGCTGAATAACGAACCATATGGTGTAATTCACAGGTTAGCATCAAACGGAAAAGTAAAAGGTGTTGCCAAAGCCTGTTTCGATTTTTGTTTTACCCAGATTAACAACATTAAGGTGGATACAAACAACAACAATACCCCCATGCAGAATTTTTTAAAAAAGTACGGTTTTACTTATTGTGGCGTTATTTATGTAAACGATGGCAGCCCAAGAGATGCTTTTCAAATGGTGGTTTAAAAAACTATTTCAAATGTAAATGCACGAAATCCAAAATATTTTTCTTGAAGTTTTCTTCTGAAAATTGTTGTGCGTGCTGATGAATTTCCTGATAATTCCAGTCAAATGTTTCAAAGTCAATAATTGCCTTGGTTAAAGCTTCTTTTGTTTGTTCGTTAAACAGCATTCCGGTACTGCCATTTTTAACGGTTTCTATAATACCGCCAGCCTTATAAGCAATAACCGGTGTTCCGCAGGCCATTGCTTCAATAGGGGCAATTCCAAAATCTTCCAGACCAATATGGATAAAAGCTTTTGCTTTAGAAATTACAGCATTTACCTGTTTACTTTCTAAAAAACCTGTAAACTCAATATTGGATTTAGCCATTGATTTTAATCGGTGAAGCTGATCCCCGTCACCAATAATAACAAGCTTTTTATTTAGCTGATTAAACGTTTCAACAATAAGGTCAAATCTTTTATAAGGAACCAATCTTCCAACGGCTACGTAATAATCATCTTTTTCGCTACACATGGTGAAATTTTCCAGATTGACCGGCGGATAAATCACCGTGGATTCTCTGTTATAAACTTTTTTAACCCAATTTTGAACAAATTTAGAATTGCTGATAATAACATCGGGGCGTTGCGCCTGTGCATAATCAATTGTTCTTAAAACTTTTAATAACGGATTCACCAAAAATGCCATCTTGCCAAAATACAAGTCGCTTTCGTCCCAGATATATTTAAAATTACGAGCCTGAAAATAACTGATATGCAATTGATTTTCTGATGTTTTTTTTATTCCTTTTGCAACAGCGTGAGATGACGAGATGATTAAAGTGGTATCCTTACTGATTTTTATTTTTGATATAAAATAATGAAATGTAAAAAAGAAATATCTGAAATAGTTCCCTGCGATTTGCAAGAATGTAGTGTGAACAGGCTGTTTTTCTTTAAATATTTTTTGCAAGTCGTTTTCCTTCATCACATTTACCAATGAATAACTTTCATTAAAATCAAATATGTTTTGAAGTGAAGTTAAAACGCGTTCTGCACCGCCGTATTTATCCAACCAGTCAACTACTAATGCTTTTTTCAAGGGTATTAATTTTTAGAATTACAAAAATAGTATTTAATAAAGAAAAGAATACCACGCCTGTTTGCCGGTCAAAAATATTTTCTGTGAGTAGGCTAACGGCTGTGATAATGATGAATGTCTGGTAAAGAACAGACGAATGGGGATAATAATAAAACAAAACGATTAAAAACAGTAACAATCCCACAATTCCGAATTTCAGCATTTGATCTAAATATTGGTTATGTGAATTATACGTTACTTTCGTAAAATCCTCATATGACTCATAAGTAAAATTGCCGTAACAATCGTTTAAACGCTGCTGTACTTTATCTGCACCCACACCTGTAAAAAAATGAGCTGAAATTAAATTAGTCGCACAATACCAAATGCCGTAACGGTAATTAACCTCATGCGGTTGTTGCTCTTTATGTGGCAACACAAACTCTTTTTCCACATTTTTAATATATCGTTCTTTTATGGGAGAAATCCAGATAAATGCGATGGCACACAAGGGCAGAACGACAGATAAGGTCCATTTTATTTTTCTGTTTTTTATAGATTTCCAAAGGATAAACAACAAACCAATCAAATAACACATCAATGCCATACGGGCAGAATAGATATAAACTGAAAACAATATAAACACAATGCCTGTTAGCTTTAAAAGCAACATTTTTCTAACAGAAAACATTTTAAAAGTGAGCCATAAAGCTCCAAATACACTCAACAAACCCAAATAAGGCAAATGAAGCAATGTAGCCCTGAAAAACAATTCTCTAAAAACAGGATGGTAAAAATCGTTTTGTTGCCAGGCATCATTCCAGCCAAAGTTCAATACGTTTATCCAACCAAAAATATTGAGAACGATGACAGAAGCGATAAAAACAGTTCCAATGCTCCGCACCAGTTTTTCAGTAACAATTTCTTTATTGAGAAGGAATCCTAAAGGAAAAACCAAAAAGGGAAGACTCTTTACGATGGATTTGCCCAACTCTTTAAAATCTTCGGTAAATGGCAGATACACCACATACATTAAACAAAAAAAAGACAGAATGACGAATGGATATTTGTGTTTTTTTAGCGTGGAAAACGTTTCGTTATTAACCGCATTGACCATTGCCAAAACTAACCAAATCATCATTAAAATTGAAAAATGATTGAGCTTTAACAAAGGGAACAATCCCAAGACACAGGTGGTTACATAAAAAATTTTAGTCAAACGCATCTAATTCTGCTTTTAAAACTTCAAGGTAATTATTTCTTTTCAGATAATTTTGTGCTTTCAATGTTTTTTGCATTGCCTGCTGCTGATTTGATAACGCTGATACCATCTGATTTTTAAAAGAAAGAACCTCATCGGCGTGATAATACATGCCGGTGGTTAAGCCAATTCCTTCTGCACCAACCGTTGTACTAACCAGCGAAAGTCCGTTGACCAAAGCGTTGACCGATTTTACTTTTACACCGCTTCCGTGAAACATGGGGTTGATGAATACTTTTGATTTGGTATAATACTCTTTTAAACACGGTGCATTTACCACAAAAGTAACTTGGGGCAAATTCTGGTATTTTGCTTCGATTTCTTTATTAGCTTCTTTTAATGAACCAATGATGTAAAAATGATAATCTGCCACTTCATTCATCAATAACGGATGGATGTTTTTTAAATACCAGTCTAACCCAAACGTGTTGTTTTGCATAAAAAGCGATCCCATAAAAACCACATTGTTACCTGATTTTTCAAATGGTAAGGTAAACGATCCATTAATGGGAAAAGGCATAAAAACGCTTTTATCTGATCGGTTAACCGAAAGCAAATCATCTTTAGAAATAAACCACAATTTATCGGCCTTATCAAACACCAAAGCTGAAAGTCGTTTAATTTTAGAAGTTTCCATTTTGTAATAAACCTTCTCCCGCAAACTCTTAGAACTTTTACCCAATGCCTTAAAATAATGACCTTCGATATTATGAACCCGAACAACGATGTTTTTATAGGTAATTGATTTGTTCAATGTAATGGGCCAGCAAAATTCGCTTTCTAAAATAAGCAAATCGTATGGTTGATGAATGTCGATGGTTGACAATCCTTTACGGCTTAGCAGTTGCAACGGAAGTTTGTTAAAAAGCTGCTGCACTTTATTTTCACGGCGAACAAAGAAAAAATGACGGACATATAAAATCATTTCGTCAAGCTGCTCTTGTGTGGGATTCATTTTATCGGTAACCGCCAAATCAATTTCATGCCCTAAAGCGTGCAATCCTTTAATCCGTTCCCAAACATCGATTGCTCCACCAAAAATAGGCGGATAGGGAAGGAAACCGCTAACTACTAATATCTTCATTTTTGTTTAATCGGTATTTGACCTCAAACACATTGGTCAAGGCTAAGAATATCCAGACATCGTATTTCACGTGATAGGTAATATAAACAATACCCGCCATTATAGAAAACGCCAATGGTATTCTTAAAAAATAAAAATCCAGATCTTTTATCTTGCTGAGATTAAAATAGCGTTTTATAAAAAACCGGTAGAAAAAAATCAGAAAGAAAATTCCTCCGTAAATTAATTCATCAAAGAAAGCACTTTTTGTTGACAATGCCTTGGTTGTTGACAGATACCCCCTAATTTCCTGCAGATTAAACTGATCTACCAAACCTGATTCCAGAATATATTCGATAGCTTGCGGATAATAAGTTACAAAACCGCTCCAGCCTAATCCTATCGGGCACAACACAAAAATCATCAACGAGGTAATGATCGATGAAAAACGTGTGCCAAAGGTAATGCTTGTTGTGATTTGTTCTATAATGATTTCTCTTAGCGCAAATCCAACAAAACCCCCGGCTACAACAACAGAAGCTGCCACAATAATAAATGCATTACGCAAATATTTGTTTTGCTTGAAATAAGACAGTGTAAGCGGCAAAACAGAAACCAGAACCAACAACAAAAAGCCTTTAGACTCACTAACCAAAGAATACGATAAAAATAGATAACCACTTTGCAGGTAAACCATCCATCGCCAAAAACCTTTTATTTTGAGATAATGTACCAAAAAGACAGGGAGAAACATAAAGATGACCAAAATAGTTCCTGTCCAGCTTTCTTCAGGAGTCAGCAGGCGTACACGCCAATATTTCCCCGGTTCAGTATGCAGAAAAGAAAGAAAAAATTTAGGGGTTTTTAAATAATATATTTCCAGCGTAATAAAAAACGTTAGGAATAGCTGTACTAAATATACGGCCGAAAATAGATTTTTTAAAGAATGAAAATTATTGCTCAGATAACTATAAAAAAACTGGTAGGCAATGAATGCCACTATGGGATACACACTCATTTTAAGCGTTTTTCTAACAATATGTTCATCTAAAATCTCAAAGGTTTCATAATGAATATAAGTAACTGCCAAAAAAATCAACGAGATAAGAAAACAATACACTATATACTTCATGAAATGTACGGCATAACCACTTAGCTTAACCGTGCGGTTAGATAAGATATAGAGCAACATCAACGGGCTCAGAAGAACCATTGGCGATTTGCCGATTTCTCCTATCAGATTAAACAAAGGAAAATCCTGATAGATAGCGGCAAACAAAACTATGAGATATATAAAAACCTGTTTATTTAACGTCATTGAACGTAATTTTAATCCATTCCAAAGCCAATTTAAATTTCCCTTTCCTGATTCTATTGGCTATTAGTAACAAACTTGAAAAATAAAACTTAAAATCTAAAGAATAGTATTTTTTGATAAATTTCTTCCGGCTTTTAAAAAGCTGCATTTCCGAAAAAAAACTTTTTTCATTCTTGTAAGACGAACCAATAGATTTTCCTTCTTTATGATATACGATACTTGTTTCGCACCAATCGGGAACAAATTTTTCATCAATTCCTCTTTCACACCAGTCCAGTTCTTCGTAATAAAGAAAAAAATCTTCGGACAGAAAACCTACATGATCTATAAAATCTCTTGAAACAAACATAGAAGCTCCCAACGGATAATCTATTTTTTTTAAATGTTCTTTCGGAGTATCTTTTAGCAAACCTTCTCCAATATGTTTACAGATATACAGATTTTTATTAAAAAATCCACCGACTGCCTGAATTTTATCAGGGCAGTGATAATAAAGCAATTTACTTCCTAAAATGGTTTCGGGATGTTTTGAATGATATTTTACCAACTCTGTCAAACTATCCGGGCGAACAACGGTATCGTTATTTAAAAGCCAGAAATACCCGGCGTCTTTTTGACTCATTGCAAATTTCAGCCCCAGATTGTTTCCGTGAGCAAAGCCCTTGTTTTCCAATGCTTTTATAAAAACAACTTTCTGTTGCTGATAATTTCTGTCATTCCCTTGGTTGAAACTGATATAATTCAAAGATTGCGAACGGGCAAAATCTAACAACCTATTCCATTCTTCCTCGCTTTGTGAATTATCCACAACAACAATTTTATAGTTATCTGACGACAAGGTCCATAGAGATTGAATACACTCCGCTGTATCACTGATTCCATGATGATTTAAAAGAATTATGTAAGTATTGCTAATCATTTTGCCAAGAATTTATTTCCTTTAAACCAAAGGCTCAATGTGATATAAGTTTCCACAGCATACAGCATGATGCATATTCCTGCCAAACCAAAATTTTTCGTCAATATAATGCCTAATCCTAACGTAATAATTACCCCAACTACAGATGTTTTTAAAATATCTGTATTGCGTCTTTCAAAAAGCAACACCTGATAATAAGGAATATTCAAGGCAATAACAACCGGCAGAAAAAGCAGATAACTACTAAATACCAATCCTTTTTTAACATCTTCAGAAAAATCAAAATAGCCTGTGGCGTAAGGTAATGCCAAAATAATCACGATCGCCGAAACAACCAGCAAAGCAGCATTTCCCCACATCATTCTCAAAACATAGTTTCGGGCATTTTTTGCATTTTCTTTCATCATATAACAAAACTGCGGATAGGTTGCGTTGAAAAAGACTCCCAGGTAACTTCTAAAAACGGTTAAAAACAAATCAATAACTTTAAAAATTCCCGAAGCGGTATTCCCTAAAAAAGCATCAATAATAAAAATCGGCGCCTGCGTATAGGAATTAATCGCGAAATTTGAAATCACAATAGATTTATTCTGTTTAATAAAAACCGAAACTTTTTTCAACGATACCCTATTTTTCGGAATCTGATAATAATACCATGCATAAAAAACACTGTTGCTCATTCCTAAAATTCCTACTACATAGATATAATCTTCGGTTCTTTTAACCAAAAGATAAACCACCAGAACATAAACAGCTTTTGAAAGGATAATAATCTTATTAATTTGTCTGAATTGCTCCCGTGCCTGATAAATCCACAAAGGGTTGTAATACCATGCAATCATCCAGCTGAGTCCCCAATAAAATGTTTTATCTACTTTAAAGATCACAAACACCGTGATTAAAAGTAACGATATCAACAAACTGGAAACTAAACGGAACTTATAATTAAGTCCAATATAATTTTTTACAAAAGTGCGATTATTTCTGAACGCACTCAACTCTTTAACTCCAATCAAATTGGCTCCAAACTCTACCAGAAGCCCTATTAAAATATACAACGATGTGACCAAACCTATGATTCCCCATTTGTCGATACCGCACACCGGAATTACGTAAAGTGCAACTAAAAAAGGTGCCAGTAAATTCACTATTTGACCAGCGCCATAAGTAAGTATATTTTTTATTGAAGTATTCTGAGTCAAAAACTATTTCTTTAAACTTCTTACCTTGAAATTAAAATAAGCCCCTGCTATATATATCAAAAGCAAGGTAAATGGAATGGTAATATAGTAAGGAAGAAACGGATTTACATTGATATTCATCATCTTAGTGGCAAGATAAATTACTTTATCCTGTTCAATCATTTGAACATCAACAGCATTTAGCTGTTTCATTAAGCCTTCTTTTGCAGTCAGCACGTCTGCTAACTCGGGGTAAGCATTCATTGTTATATCATTAACGCTGTTTGCACTGCCCAAACGCTGAAACAAACCGTTAATATGTTCAATAGATTTTGCGATTTCTTCCCGTTTTGCAATCGTATTTCTTTTCTCTATTTCTTTACGTTTGTTAAAATATTCATCAGAATTTAATTCTTCCATGATTTTATTTACCGTCATTTCGGTATCCCCCAATCCATCGGTATAAACCGTAAGGATATGGTATTTGTAGTTCTTGGAAGCCAGCTTACTTTTAGAATATTTTTCAAGGTCAATGGCACGTTCGCTCAATGTTTTAAAAGCTTCAAAATGAAGAGGATCTGTCAAAATATAGTTATAAACATCATATACCGGCTCAATTTTTATTTTATAGACCTCATTTCCTGCATTGGAAGCAATTAAGTCTTTATTGAGTTTTAAACGGTCATAATCTTCAACTTTTTGATACAGATAATCAACACTGCTAAAATTGGGAACAACCAACAGCTCGTGACGCAACCTGCCTGCCTTGGTGGAATCAATATAAAACCCGAGTCCTGCTCCAACAATAATTAAAGCCAAAACCACATACCATCTCCTTCTTAAAAACCGTAACAACCGGTACGCATTAAAAATGAAATTGTCATAGAAACTGCTCATTCTGTTTGATAAATGTTTTAAATCAACTTCCTGTTCATCGGAAGATGTATTATGGGGGTATTCCTGATTCATATATTAAATATTTGTTCCAATATTTTTATGGTTATTAAATACGTTGGTTTTACGCCTGTTGTTCCCAATCCGCCCGATGCTAAGGTACTTCCTGTTTCTAAGGGGTTATCTGATGCGTAATAAGCATACCTGACTTTTACGTTTGGGTTGATGCTTTTTCTGATTTTTGATGCCGATTGTATGGCTTTTTGATAATGAGCACCTTCCATTTCCAATCCAATGACACGCCAGGTTGAATCGTGAAAAAATTTCAACAGGTCTTTGTTCTGTAATGATGTTCCTAAAACGGTAATCATTGTTCCACCATAAACCGGTATATCATATCCCTGAAATTGCTCAATCGTCAATTCGTTTTCAAAAGGATAATTATCTCCCGTTCCTTCATTGATATGTGCTGTTGGGATCATAATATCGCCTTTTCTGCCCACTAAAATCCCGGCTTTTCCCATTACCGAAACCGATTCCACATTTAAATGTACATCTTTATGAAAAGGTTTCAACAATTCGTCTATGGTTTCATAAGCCTGTTCGCCAAAAGCGTAATCCATTACAACAATCACCGGTTTTTCAGCATCTTTTTCCGGCAAAACATAGTTGTTAAATGCTGTATTCTCAAATTTAATTTTGGCGGTGTCAAAAATTTGAACGTCTATATTTGTGCCCGATGTATCGGGTAAAAAAAGCATACCTTCGTTTGTGGCGCGTTCAGCAATCAAAGCACGCAAATTACTGTTTTCGGTTTTGCTTAACTCTTCAAAAATCTCTGTCCCTTTTTTGTTTTTTAATTTTTGCTTTAATACATTTTCGGCAAAAATCGAATTCATTACACTGTGCATATTTGCACTAATGATGTGCAACGGGCGGTTCAATAACTGCAAACGCTGTAATTCGGTTTTTATTTTGTTTGCCCAGATTTCGCCGTAAATGTGATGCCCCAGGCGTTCACGCAAAATCGGACTAAAAGTAATGGTTCTTTTGTTGTTTTCCAAAACTTCTTCTAATGCAATTTTTCCCAACCAATACACAACACTTAAAAAGCGATCCGGATTCTCTTCTGTAGCAAATGTATCATAAATAGAATCAATTTCAGCAAAAGTTCTGCCCAGAATAATTGATGTATGAGAAATGGCAATTTCACGCTCGGTTAATGTCAATGATTCCGGTTTTAAAACGGCTTCCTGTAATTTCAGCCAATCGCGCGACAAATTATCATCGTCGTCAATCAATATACGGTCTTTTATTTTGTGCGATTCGATAAACATAAAGGTCAAATGCGTTAAAACATCATATATATCTGATCGTCCACGGGTAATTTCAATGTTCATCTGCTCGTCGTCAATCCGGTAACAATTCCGGCGACGCTTTGGCGGAACAATAGGTTCAAAGTGCGATTGTGAATAGCCTTCGTCTGAAGTAAGATTAATGTACCGGCATTCTTCAATACCAATGGGCAAACGCTCAATGACATAAAGTAATCCGTTAAGTTCTACTTTTTCATCGGCAACAGAACCGTATATTTCCGGACGTAATTGCAGCAATGCTTCGCGCAACGTTTCACCCGAAACACCCATGGGCTTGTAAAAGCCACGGTTAAACAAATGGCGCATGGTTATGTACATTCGCTCAACGGCAGCCGATGATTCTTGTGCACGTGTTCTTGTTATGTATTTTATATTGGTCATTATTTTTTGGTTTAAATTAATTCGATAAAATCAATCCAATGGCGGGATCAACGATTTCTCTGGGTGCGTTGGGATTTCTTGGTTGAAACTGATCGTTTGGAAACCATTCTCCGTACATATATCTGAACGATGATGTTTTTTCTACCTTATTGTTCATCACATCGGGCTGATAACGGTAATCTTCAAAGAGATTTTCATTTTTCACAAAATTTGCCGGTCTAAACTGATTGTTTTCGGTCATTAGCCATTCAACTGCTACAAAAATTCCGTCTTTGGGCAATTTTACGTTATGTTGCAAAACCCTGATTACATTTTTTTTATTGCCTCTTTTTACATGTTCTATGATTGGTTCTACCAGCAAATCATCACTGGGACAACCATATTCATTCATTCGCATCAGTCTTATTTTTATTGTGGCATCGGCAACGGCGCTTTTGGTATAAACAATTACCCGATCTACATATTGCACCTCTTTAATTTCATCGGTATTCGCAAAAAAGCGACCGTACATATAAGGCACATTTCCCGGTTGAAAATACATGTTTTCGTAATGAGCATCGCCTATGGTATGTTGCAAAAACTTTTCGGGCAGAACCACTAACTCCGGTTGTGGAATTTCATACGCTTCCAGAACGATATTTTCTGTTTTTTCTGCCACTTCCTTTAAAATTTTGTATCCCGAAGCGTTAAAAACCAAGGTGTCTTTTGCTAAAGCCGTTTGAATACAAAACATACCCAACGAATCGGTAGTGGCACCATCGCTTCCGTCTTGTACCCAAATGTTTGTTAACCGAATGGGGTTGTTTTCACGGTTTACTACTTTTCCACTGATTTGTGCCGAAACGCTAACACTTGTCAATAGTAAAAAAAAGAGTAATTTTTTCATAATCATAGCAGTTTGTTTTTCTTTTTAAACGTTCATAGTGTAGCAATTTTTATGTTTTTATTTTAAATTCTGATGAATGAAATCGGCAATTTTGCGGTCGTTAGCCAAACGTGGTAATTTGTTTTGTCCGCCTAATTTTCCTTGCGATTTCATATATTCATTAAAACCACCTGTCGGAACTTTGGTAATTACTAAAGTACGTAAAACCGAACCAACAATCAAATCGTCGTAATAAACATTTTGTTTTCTTAACGCGTTGTCAATTTTTAAAGCAAAAGTATCCATGTCTGCTGGTTCTTTTTCAAATTCAATCAACCATTCGTGATAGGGCAACCCACCATTTGGGCTGATTTGCGGAGCAACGGTAAATTCCGTTACCATGGCATCAGTTTCGCTTAATGCCTGTTGCATTGCCTGCTCTACTTCTTTACCAATAACGTGTTCGCCAAAAGCCGAAATGTAATGCTTAATACGCCCCGTAACCATAATTCTGTAAGGTTTTAATGAGGTAAACATCACAGTATCGCCAATGTTATATGCCCACAAACCGGCATTCGTACTAATAATCAATACATAATTAACGTTTAATGCCACCTCGCCTATTGTGTAACGTTTGGGATTTTCGGTATAAAACTCATCGGCTTTAATAAATTCATAGAAAATTCCGGCTTTTAAAAGCAGCAGCATTCCCTTTTCTTTTTGCGAATCCTGGTAAGCAAAAAAACCTTCAGAAGCAGGATATAGCTCGATACTATCAACTTTTCGACCGATTAATTGTTCAAATTTTTTACGATAAGGCTCATAATTCACTCCGCCATAAATAAACAGATTGAAGTTTTTAAACAAGTTACCCACGCTTTGCCCCGATACTTGAATCAGTTTTTCAAAATACATCTGAACCCACGATGGGATACCGGAGATAACCGTCATGTTTTCATTTTTGGTTTCCTGAACAATCGCATTTACTTTGGTTTCCCAGTCATCTATACAATTGGTTTCCCAACCTGGCAACCGGTTTTTTTGTAAATATTTGGGAACATAATGTGCGGCAATACCAGATAAACGTCCGGTTTTGATCCCATTTTTTTCATCCATTTCCGGACTTCCCTGTAAGAAAATCATCTTTCCATCAACAAAATCAGCATTGCCAGTTTCCTGAATATAAAAAAGAATGGCATTCCGCGCTCCTTCTACGTGATACGGCATTGATTCTTTTGAAATGGGAATGTATTTTGCGCCCGAAGTTGTACCCGAAGTTTTGGCAAAATACAACGGTTTGCCTTTCCACAAAATATCCTTTTCGCCGGCAACCATCCGATCCACATAAGTTTTTAATCCTTCATAATCACGAACGGGTACGTATTTTACAAAATCGGCATGTGATTTTATAGCTGTAAATAAATGGTCTTTACCAAATTGGGTAAGTTTTGCCTGCTGTATTAAAGAATGAAATAAATTTTGCTGGGTTTCAACAGGTTTAATCATCCATTTTTGTTGCTGCATGACAACAATATTGGCAAAAATTTTTGCAAAAAAAGATTTTACAGACATACGTTGGTTTTTATTACAAAAATCGGACATCTGAATTTAAAAAAAAATTTAACAGTACAAAACTTTAATCATTTTAATATTAACATCTTCTATTGTTAAAAATAACAAAATAAAAAAATAAGTTAGGCGTAAAATGTTATATCTTTGCTGATTATAAATTTGTTTCTAATTAAAAAATATAATACAATGGGTAAGTTAGGTGCAACCGAAATAATTTTAATTGTAGCTGTGATACTTTTATTATTTGGAGGGAAAAAAATACCGGAATTAATGAAAGGATTAGGTTCTGGAATTAAAGAATTTAAAGATGCTTCTAAAGACAATAGCGGAGCAACTTCAAATCCTAATAAAAACAATACAGATTCTAAATCTGAATAACTGAAAGATGCCCATGGCATCTTTTTTTAGGCATACCGCAATTTGAATAGGTATAAAAAAATACCCGCTCGAATAAATCGAGCGGGCATCCCTTATAAAACATAATAAAAACACTACTTTCTTTTACTTATAATTGCTTTTTAAGCAATTTCCTTTCTCATAACAATTTTTTTGAACAATTTTTTGTTTATAAGGTTATTTCCTTTTTCATATAAAATATAACAAATGAAATACCATAAAATTAATTACTGCAAAAAAAAACGATACTATATATTAAACAATTGATTATCAGTGCCTTTATTTTAGAAATAAAATTAACAAAACGAAATAAAACTACCAAATAAAATGTGAAAACATACCCGATATGTGTATTATTTCCTCTTTCAAACTGTGTATAAGGTCAATTTATTATAAAATCATCGATAATTGTAAACGTTTTTTTGCTAAATCAACTTCTAAAACTTTTACTTCTACGTGCTGATGCAGTTTTACCACTTCGTTCACATCTGATACAAAGCCTTCTTTTAGTTGTGAAATGTGAACCAAACCGCTTTCTTTGATACCAATATCTACAAAACAACCAAAATTGGTAATGTTATTGACAATTCCGTTGTAAACCCTCCCAATTTCTACATCGTTAATTGTTTTTAAAGAAGAATCAAACTCTAAAACTTTAGCATTTCTTCGGGGATCCAATCCCGGTTTTTCCAGTTCTTTTAACACATCAGTAATATAATGCTGACCAAATGTCTCAGAAATATAGTTCAATGGATCAATTTTATCAATCAAGGTTTTGTTACCAATTAAAGCTTCAGTAGTTATTTTTAAATCTTTCGCCATTTTTTCTACTAACGAATAGGCTTCAGGATGTACTGCCGAATTATCCAAAATTAAATCTCCGTTAACAATCCGCACGAAAGCTACCGCTTGCTGATACGCCCGCTCGCCTAACCGAGGTACTTTTTTTAATTCTCTACGATTTGTAAAAGCTCCGTTTTCTGCTCGATAATTAACGATATTCTCCGCTAATTTTTCTCCGATCCCCGATACGTAACTCAAAAGCGACTTACTTGCCGTGTTCAGATTAATTCCCACTTTATTTACAGAACGTATCACCACGTTGTCTAATTCTTGTTTTAACAGACCTTGATCCACATCGTGTTGATATTGCCCGACCCCAATAGATTTCGGATCAATTTTAACCAATTCCGCCAACGGATCCTGCAACCTGCGTCCAATGGAAACAGATCCACGAACGGTTACATCGTAATTAGGAAATTCGTCACGGGCAATTTTTGAAGCGGAATAAACCGATGCACCGGCTTCGTTCACGATAAAAACCTGAACAGGCTTGTCAAAAGCAACTTTTTTAATAAAAAATTCTGTCTCGCGAGAAGCCGTCCCGTTCCCTATAGCAATAGCATCAATTTTATAGGAATTAACCATAGAACGTACTTTTTTGGTCGCCATTCCGATTTCTTTTTGTGGAGCGTGCGGAAAAATAGTTTCGTTGTATAGTAAATTTCCGTTTTCGTCGATGCAAACCACTTTACAGCCTGTTTTATAGCCCGGGTCTATTGCCAAAACACGTTTTTCTCCTAACGGAGCCGCCAATAATAATTGCGACAAATTTTCAGAAAAAACACCAATCGACTGTAAATCGGCTTTGAGTTTGTATTCCTGTAAAACTTCGTTTGAAAGTGTTGGCTCTAACAATCGTTTGTAACCATCGGCAATTGCCTGTTTAATTTGATGAGTTGTTTCTTCGTGTTGCGGATTTTTAATGATGGTTTCCTCAATAAACTTCAAGGCGGTTTCTTTGTCAATAGCAATAGTCAACCGCACAAAACCTTCGGTTGCAGCACGCAACATTGCCAATAATCGGTGCGAGGCGGCTTTAAAAAGCGGTTCGTTCCAATCGAAATATTGTTCGAATTTCTGTGCAGCTTCCTCGTCTTTTTTGGTTTTGATGACTTTCGTAGAAATTTCAGCTTCCCGTTGGAATTTTCTGCGGAGTGTTTTACGGACATAGATATTTTCATTCACCCACTCAGCAATAATATCCCGTGCGCCCTGTAAAGCTTCTTCTGACGAATCAATCTTACTGTTTAAAAACTTTTCGGCTGCAAACGCTAGATCATCCGTTTTTTGAGACATAATGATTTTCGCCAACGGTTCCAAGCCAGCGTCACGTGCAGTATCTGCCTTGGTTTTTCGTTTCTTTTTATACGGAAGATACAAATCTTCGATCTCTGTTAAATCAAACGATTGCGAAATTTTGTCTTTTAAAAAATCAGTCAATTGCCCTTGTTCTTCAATCGAAATTAAGATTGCTTCTTTCCGTTTTATAATGGTATCATACTGAACAGCCGTTTTTTGGATATTTTCGATTTGTACTTCGTCTAAGTTCCCGGTAACATCTTTGCGGTAGCGGGCTATAAACGGAATGGTACAATCTTGAGCTAATAATTGCAATGTGTTTTCGATAGAACGTTCAGAAACAGCTACCTGTTTTTTTATGTATTGAATTTGGTTCATTATAATTGAATTGAATCGCTAAAATACTACCTTTACAGCAATTATTGTTATATGAAATTTGTATTCCTTTATTTAGTCATCGTCAATTACATTGCTTTTAGCTTGTTTCATTTGGATAAAGAACGGGCAATTAAAGGTAAACGACGCATTTCTGAGAAAAATCTGCTTTCGGTAGTTGCTTTCGGCGGAACCCTGGGTGCATGGATTGGCATGAACAGACACCGGCACAAAACCAAAAAAATATCTTTTAAATTGTGGTTTTACGGTATTTTAATTTTACAGGTATTGTTCTTCTTTGCTTTTTACAAACGAAAGTTTTTTATTTGATAAACCGAATAATAGTTGGATAAAAATTCTTTATTGTTCCTTTAGAAATACGGATTGCATTAATAATTGGAAAAAAGAAAATAAATGTTCCTAAAATTGCAACAGTAAGTAGAAATATTTCAAAACTTAAAATCATTTTAAAATGAGTGATTTTCCCAAAAGCTGCAAAAAATATCAATAGAAACGTTATTATTGAATACAATATCTGAAAATTAAGGATATTTTTTCCTTGTTCGTTTACGTTTTCAATTCTGTTTTTGTTTGAAAGCCAAAGAATCAAAGGCAAAATAATATTTCCCAAAGGCAATACATAACCCAGCATTACCGAAAGATGCAGCCAAATTAAAAACGTATGATCTTCGGTTTTTTCAAAATTTACAATTTCATCGGGAGTTACGCCCAACGCATCACAAATTAGTTTTAAAGTAGCACCGCGCGGTGTGGTTTCATTATTTTCAATTCGTTGAATGGTGCGGACATTTACTTTTGCCAATTCTGCTAATTGTTCTTGAGAAAAGGCTTTTTGTTTTCTTAATTGTGTAATTTTTGTTCCTATTGTTTCCATATAAATTTACTATTAGATTTTTATGCTACAAAACTACTTTTGAAGGTATAAAAATCTTACGGCAGCCCTATGACATTTTCCCGACATTTATGTCAAAACTCATAAAATCAAGGGGTTTTTTAAATAAAAGACGCTAAAAAAATTTAGCGCCTTTGTATTCTATATTGTATTTTTCGATTAACTACACGCAATTTTATTCACTCGGTTAGCATGTCTTCCGCCTTCAAATTCTGTAGAAAGAAAAGCATCTACCATTTCTAAAACCTGAGGAATAGCCGTAAAACGTGCCGGGATAGAGATTACATTGGCATCGTTATGTTGGCGTGCCAAAACAGCAATTTCTTTTGTCCAGCATAATGCGCAACGTACGCCTTGATGTTTGTTTGCACTCATGGCAATTCCGTTGCCTGAACCACAAATAACGATTCCAAAATCAACTTTTTTATCCTCTACATCTTGTGCTACTTTGTGACCAAAATCAGGGTAATCTACAGAATCAAACGTGTCCGTTCCGTAATTTACTACTTCAAATCCTTTGTTTTGCAGCATTTCTACTATTGCTTTTTTGTATTCCGGACCGGCATGGTCGTTTCCTATCGCTATCTTCATATCTTGTGAGTGTTGTTTGTGCAAAGATAATTTATTTTAAACTTGAAATTCACTGTTATTTTAGCAAATGCTCTAATCCCAATTCTTTAACCGAAATTTCACGCATTTCTACTTTTCGTATCTTTCCAGAAATAGTCATTGGAAAAGAATCTACAAATTTCCAGTACTTAGGCACACAATAATACGCTATTTTCTGATTGCAAAACAATTGTAATTCTTCCGCGGTGGCTTCTATTCCTTCGTGCAGTTTTACCCATGCCATTACTTCTTCACCATATTTTTCGCTTGGTACGCCAATAACCTGCACATCGACAATTTTTGGATGCGTGTATAAAAAATCCTCAATCCATTTAGGCGATATGTTTTCTCCGCCACGAATAATTAAATCTTTAATTCTTCCTGTAATCGTAATATAGCCATCCTCGTCCATAGATGCCAAATCTCCGGTATGCATCCATCTGCCTTCGTCTAAAGATTGGCGTGTTTTTTCGGGATCATTCCAGTATTTTAACATAACCGAGTAACCTCGGGTACACAATTCGCCCGATGATCCGCGGGGAACAATGCCTCCTGTTTCCGGGTCAATAATCTTAATTTCTAAATGATCCTGAACGGTACCAACAGTACTTACTTGTTTTTCAAAAGGAACGCCTATTTTAGTTTGTGTAGACACGGGCGAAGTTTCGGTCATTCCGTAGCAAATACTTATTTCTTTCATGTTCATTTCACTTTGTACCCTTTTCATAATTTCCGGCGGACACAGTGATCCTGCCATTACTCCGGTTCTTAATGTAGATAAATCGTATTCCTTGAAATTAGGCAGTCCTAATTCTGAAATAAACATTGTTGGAACGCCATATAACGAAGTGCACTTTTCGTTCTGAACAGCTTCTAAACTTTTTGCCGCATCAAAAGCATCGTTGGGAATAACCATACAACTGCCGTGTGTGGTACAGGCTATATTGCCAATGACCATACCGAAACAGTGATAAAAAGGCACGGGAATACAAACGCGGTCTTTTTCGGTATAATGCAAACGTTCGCCAATAAAATATCCGTTGTTTAATATATTGTGGTGTGAAAGCGTTACCCCTTTGGGAAATCCGGTAGTGCCTGAAGTGTACTGAATATTCACAGGATCATCAAACTGAACTGCGTTTTCGGCATTTCTTAAAACTTCATCGGATATTTCAACTGCCGTTGCTAAAAATTCATCCCAATCTTCGTTTAAATAAACCACTTCCTGTAACGATGGACAATCTTCACGAACTAAAGTCAGCATATTTTTATAGTCGGATGTTTTAAAAGAAAGTGCCGAAACAACCAATTTTATCTCAGACTGGTTCATAGCAAAACTTACTTCGTGTGCACGATATGCCGGGTTTAAATTCACTAAAATAACACCAATTCTTGCGGTGGCATATTGCAATAATGTCCATTCATAACAATTTGGAGCCCAAATGCCCACACGGTCTCCATTAAAAACGCCGTTAGCCAGCAAAGCTTTTGCCAAGGTCCCTGTTTGCTGATAAAAATCTAGATAGGTTGCCCTGTAATTCTGATGTACCGATACCAAAGCTTCTTGATCAGGAAACTTTTCTACCATGTGTTTTAAATGTGATCCTATTGTTTCTCCTAACAATTGTTTTTCACTTGCACCGTGTACATAAGACAATTTATCCATATCTTTTATCGCTTAATTTACAAATAAAAACATCATATTATATGCTTTAAGCTGCATTTAAATTAAAAAATTAACATTAGCATAGAACTTTGAAAATTCAAAAAACAGGATAATAATTATTTATAACAAATTTTACATTTGCACCTTGATTATTTTTGTACCTTTAATAGATATTAAGCATTGTGCTTATGATAATTTATATATGACAAAGAAAATAAGAAAATTTAATAAAAAACCGGGGAAAGATTTTTCAGGTAAAATTTTAAAATTACTATCGCAAAACAGCTCCAAAGTTTTTAACTACAAACAAATAGCTGCTGCTTTTGAAGTTACCGATACCAAAGGCAGAAACGAAATTATTAAAGAATTAAAATATTTGGTTTCCAAACAAAAAATAGAAGAGACTGATCGCGGAAAATTTCGCATTGTAGAACAATCGAGTTATTTTGAAGGAATAATTGACATGACTTCGCGTAAAGCAGCCTATTTTGTAAGCAGTGAGTTCGAAGAAGATCCTTTCATTCCCACCAACAATTTAAACAAAGCCCTGCATGGCGATAAAGTTAAGGTTTACGTATATAACAAACGTAAAGGCAAAAAGCCCGAAGCCGAAGTTATAGAGATTTTAGAACGCAAACGCGATGAATTTGTGGGTGTGATTCAAATGCACGGCACCTTTGCTTTTGTGGTTTCTGCAAACCCTAAAATGTATGTGGATTTATTTATTCCCAAAGAAAAATTTGGCGATGCTGAAAACGGCGATGTTGTTTTGGTAAAAATGACCGATTGGCCTGAAAAAGCCAACAATCCGTATGCAAAAGTAATTAAGGTTTTAGGAAAACCGGGCGAACACAATACCGAAATGCATGCTATTTTGGCTGAATATGGTTTACCAACCGAATTTCCTATCGAAGTGGAAACTTTTGCTCAGAAATTAGACACATCGATCACCGAAGAAGAAATTGCGAAACGCCGTGATATGCGCGATGTGCTTACTTTTACGATTGACCCGCGCGATGCCAAAGATTTTGACGATGCATTGTCGTTTCAGGTTTTAGAAAACGGAAATTACGAAATTGGAATTCACATTGCCGATGTTTCGCATTATGTACAAGAAGGTACTATTTTAGATGAAGAAGCTTACAACCGTGCCACATCTATCTATCTGGTAGACCGCGTAGTACCAATGCTTCCCGAAGTATTATCAAACTTTGCCTGTTCATTACGCCCTAACGAAGAAAAATATACATTTTCTGCCGTTTTTGAACTGAACAAAAAAGCCGAAATAGTAAACTCGTGGTTTGGCAGAACCGTAACCTATTCCGACAAACGATTTGCTTACGAAGAAGCTCAGGTTATCATTGAAACCAAAGGAAATAAAATTCCTGCCGAAATATCGTTAACCAACGAAGATCAAACGATAGAAAAACCTATTGTTGATGCTATTTTAACAATGGACGATCTGGCTAAAAAGCTGCGTACCAAACGTATGGCAAATGGTGCGATTTCTTTTGATAAGGTAGAAGTAAAGTTTCATTTAGACGAAAACGACGAACCAACCGGCGTGTATTTTAAAGTATCAAAAGATGCCAATCATTTAATTGAAGAATTTATGTTGTTGGCAAACCGCAAAGTTTCTGAATTTATCGGCAAACAAAAGAAGACCTTTATTTACCGTATTCACGACGAACCCGATCAGGATAAATTGTTCAATCTACAAGCAGTGGTTTCTAAATTTGGTTACGGATTAAATTTTAAATCCAAAGACACTATTTCTAAATCTTTAAACCAGCTGTTAACCGATGTACAAGGCAAAAAAGAACAGAATATGGTTGATACGTTAGCTATTCGCAGTATGAGCAAAGCCGTGTATTCAACAGATAATATTGGTCATTACGGCTTGGCGTTTGATTATTACTCGCATTTTACGTCGCCTATCCGCCGATACCCTGATGTTATGGCACACAGATTGCTACAAAATTATTTAGACGGAGCAAAATCGGCAGACGAAGAAGTGTACGAAGAAAAATCTATTCATTGCTCGCAAATGGAAAACCTTGCTGCCAATGCAGAACGCGACAGCATAAAATACATGCAGGTTAAGTTTATGCAGGATCATAAAGACGAGGAGTTTTTAGGGGTAATTTCCGGAGTTACCGAATGGGGAATTTATGTTGAAATTGTAGAAAATAAATGTGAAGGAATGGTTCGCATCCGTGAGATTAAAGACGATTATTACACATTTGACGACCAACAATACGCTTTGGTGGGCGAAGTTACTAAAAACATGCTGCAACTGGGCGATGAAGTAATCGTAAAAGTTAAAAATGCCGATTTGGTCAAAAAACAATTAGATTTTACGTTGATAAAAAAAGTAAGTGAAGAATGAAAAAACAATTTTTAATTACATTTGTATTTTTAGGATTTCAAACTTTTGTGAATGCGCAGGTTGAAAAAAATGTGGGCGATTTTACCTCGTTAAAAACCAGCAACCGTATAAAAATTGAATTAATCCCATCAGATCTAAACAAAGTGGTGGTCAAAGAAAGTCAGGAAGATGCGGTAAATATCGTCAACAAAAACGGGCGTTTGGTATTAAAAAACACGCTAAAAGAGCTTGTTTCCGAAAGCGAATACTCCGTTACGGTTCAGGTTTATTTCAATCATTTAAAACAGATAGATGCACAAGGTGGTTCGTATATTTTTAGTGAGACCATTTTAGAGCAAACTGCTATTGAACTAAACGCTAATCTGGGTTCTACTATAAACTTAGAGTTAAAAACCGAAACGTTGAAAGCCAATACCAACACAGGTGCAAAACTAAATTTAAAAGGTTCGGTTAGTGAGTCTGTTAAACTTTCAGCATCATCAGGCGGACAAATTACTGCTAACGAATTAACGACCCCTCGCAACACCGTAAAAGTAAATTCGGGCAGTATTGCCAAAGTAACCGCTACCGATTATTTAGACGCACAAGTTCTTGCCGGCGGAAAAATTACTATTTACGGAACGCCAAAAGATATTAAAGAAAAAGTGACAATTGGCGGAAGTATAGAATATGTTAAGTAATTTATTTGTAAATTTGTAAACACACCAACAGGATGCCAATGTAAAATTGGCATTTTTTTTACAAATGGATTTATTTTTAACAGGAATATTGCTCGGTTTTTTTCTCAGTTTCATGATTGGACCTGTGTTCTTTATTTTGATTGAAACCAGTATCACCAAAGGATTTAAAGCCGCTTTAACATTTGATGTAGGAGTAATTTTAGCAGACATCTGTTTTATTTTAATTGCTTACTTCAGTAGCTTTCAATTAATCAATCGTATTAAAGACGACCCGGCACTGTTTCTTTTTGGTGGAATGATCATGATTACATATGGTATCATATCATTTATCAGGTTGCAAAAATTACATAAAGCCGAAATCCACGTTGAAGCTACTTCTTATAAAAACAACTATTTCTCTTTATTTGCCAAAGGATTTTTATTGAATTTCATCAACGTAGGCGTTTTAGGGTTTTGGTTAACCATTATCATTACCATTGGTCCGCAATTAGAAATGAACCACGGCAAAATGATTAATTTCTTTGCTTACGTTATTTTAGCTTATTTGGCTACCGATAATCTTAAAATACTTTTAGCCAAACAATTACAAAGCAAACTTACACCCAAAAACATTTTAAAAGTAAAGAAAATCAGCTGTATTTTATTGATAATCTTTGGTACAGTCATCATGTCTAAATCGTTTATAAAAAACGAACCAAATTTTATTAAGAATAATATTCATCTGCCAGGTAATTAATAGTCTTTAGAAAAATGCCTTTTACATTCTCACATCCTGCCATCATTCTACCTTTAAACTTTTTCTTCAGAAAACGGGTGTCTCTGACAAGATTAATAATTGGAAGTATGGCACCCGATTTTGAATATTTTCTGAGAATGAAAATAAAAAGTAATTATAGTCATACATTAGATGGAATATTGTGGTTTAATTTACCTTTAAGTATCATTTTGGCTTTCATTTTTCATAATATTGTTCGCCAAAAATTATCCGATAACCTGCCAACAGTTTTAAAAAGTCGTTTTTCTCAATTTGGGGATTTTGATTGGAATCGATATTTTGTAAAAAATTGGTTTATAGTGGTAATTTCTATTCTTATAGGTTGTATTTCACATGTTTTTTGGGATAGTTTTACTCATGATAGCGGATATTTCGTTGAGGTACTTCCATTCTTATCAAAATCTATTATTGTTTTAAATAAAGAAGTCTCCGTATTAAAAATACTACAACATTCATCAAGTATTATTGGTATGATATTTATAGTTTATAGTATTTATAAAATTCCAACAATTCAGATCAAAACAGAGTATAGAAATTTAAAGTATTGGATAACTATAGCAGTGATAACTGTTTTAATTGTTTTTATAAGAATATCGTGTGGTTTGGATATTAAACAATTTGGAAACGTTATAGTAACAACTATTTCCGCAGTCTTAATATCATTTGTTTTAACATCTTTTACGGTTAAAAAACATAAAACAAACACCTAAAGTTATCTAAGGTAATTATAGATATACTTTATTTTACATGAAATTTATTCCACTTTACAACCTTTTTTACTTTTTATGCGTCTATAGTAATATAAATCAATTAATATGAAAAAACATTTTGTAAACGTATGCCTTTTCAGTGTGCTGGCATTGGGAACAGTGGCTTGTAATTCAGACGATAATGCACCAACAGAACAAGTAAATCCTTATGAAAAATTTAAAGGAACCTGGACCGGATCTTTTTCCGGGAACACTCAGGGTGGTAACTGGACAGCTACTTTTGACACGAACGGAAAAGCAATGGGTACACTTACTACCGGAAATTTCACTTTCGATTTAGAAGGTCAGGTTTCAGAAAATGGGGAAATTACCGCAAAATATAAAAATGATACTACCGAAGTAGGCACAATGACCGGTACAATGACTGAAACCACTGCATCGGGTACCTGGAAAAGCCCACTATTAAATATTGAAGGTACTTGGGAAGGTTCTAAAAACTAAAACCAAAGGTATTTACAACGGAACGAAGATTGGGTAATTTATATGATATATAACATGGCTACTTTTCATTTTCAGTAGCCGTGTTATTTTCTTTTAAATTTTTAATTAAAATCCCTTTCAAAAATCACTAATTACTGCTTTGATAGGAACCACCAAAAACTGCTTTTTGTATTCATTATCTTTTGCAGCAACATTCCAACGGGTTGATGCAATTACGCGGACTGCTTCTTTATAAAAACTGTTTTCTGCCGAAATTTCTTTGGGAGAAAATTCAAACGCCTTCCCGTCTTCGCTTACCGCAAATACCACATAAAACACAAAATACGGCTGTTTTCTTGCCACTATGGGTATATCTTCTTTTTTTACGTTGTTGTAATTGAAATTATTGTTTACATAGTAATATAAATCTTCGGTATTTCCACCGGCATAATTCGCGTCTTTTACTACAGGAATATGTTCAACATCAAGGGAATCAACTTGTGAAAAACAAGAAGAGCTACCACATACTAAAAAGAATAAAACACTTAAAATTCTCATAACTGCTGTAATTTTTGAAGGTTTTCTAATGCTTTACTTATTGATCTTATCTGATCAAATGTCAACAGTAAACGCAATCCGTTTTTGGTTTGTTTCTCTTTTAAGGTTGCCAACTTTGGATACATTTGAATGAACTGTAACACTTTGCGGAACTGAGCCGACTGATAATACATTGACTGCTGATTGCTTACAAAATAACCAATCATTTTGCCTTGTTTCAATACCAGCTTTTCAATTCCGGCTTTTGAGGCGATCCATTTAATTCGAACCGAATCCAACAAATTCACCGCTTGTTTAGGCAATGCCCCAAAACGGTCAATCAATTTATTTTGAAAAGCGATTAATTCCTCTTCGGTTCTCAATGTTGACAATTCGTTATATAAAGTTAATCGTTCTGAAACATTGTTGATGTATTCATCAGGAAACAAAATTTCAAAGTCAGATTCAATCACTATATCTTTAACGTATTCTTTGGTATCGATATTTTGCTCTTCCTCGTATAAATCCTTGAATTCGTTTTCTTTCAATTCGTCAATGGCTTCGTTCATGATTTTCTGATAGGTTTCAAAGCCAATTTCATTGATAAATCCACTTTGTTCACCGCCCAAAATATCACCGGCACCACGAATTTCCAAATCTTTCATAGCAATATTGAATCCACTGCCCAAATCGCTGAATTGTTCTAATGCCGAAATACGCTTACGGGCGTCTTCGGTCATGACACTATAAGGCGGCGTAATAAAATAACAAAATGCTTTTTTGTTGCTTCTCCCTACCCGACCACGCATTTGATGTAAATCGCTCAATCCGAAATTATTGGCATTATTGATAAAAATGGTATTTGCGTTTGGAACATCCAATCCACTTTCAATAATAGTTGTGGCAACCAAAACGTCAAATTCGCCTTCCATAAACGATAAAAGAAGTTCTTCTAATTTTTTACCGTCCATTTGTCCGTGACCCACACCCACTTTGGCATTTGGAACCAAGCGCTGGATCATTCCGGCAACTTCCTTAATATTTTCAATTCGGTTGTTGATAAAATAAACTTGTCCGCCACGTTCCAATTCATACGAAATAGCATCACGGATTACCTCTTCATTAAACCCAATCACATTGGTTTCGATGGGATAACGATTAGGCGGCGGTGTGGTAATAACTGATAAATCGCGGGCTGCCATTAAAGAAAACTGTAGCGTTCTCGGGATTGGTGTTGCGGTAAGCGTTAGGGTGTCAATATTTTCGCCAATGGTTTTTAATTTGTCTTTTACCGCTACTCCGAATTTTTGTTCTTCATCGATAATCAGCAAACCCAAATCTTTAAAAACCACATTTTTATTTACTAACTGATGCGTTCCAATGATGATGTCGATTTTTCCTTCTGCCAAATCTTTCAATGTTTCTGCTTTTTGTTTGGCTGTTTTAAAGCGATTCAAATAAGCTACACTCACCGGCATATCTGTTAAACGTTCGGTAAATGTTTTATGATGCTGAAATGCCAAAATGGTTGTTGGTACCAGCACCGCAACTTGTTTTCCGTTATCGACCATTTTAAAAGCCGCGCGAATAGCAACTTCGGTCTTACCAAAACCCACATCGCCACAAACCAACCGATCCATTGGCCGTTCATTTTCCATATCGGTTTTTACATCAATAGTAGATTTCAACTGATCTGGGGTATCTTCGTATATAAACGAACTTTCTAACTCTGCCTGCAAATAACTGTCGGGTGCACAAGCAAAACCTTTCTCCAATCGGCGCTTTGCGTACAGTTTTATAAGGTTGAAAGCAATGTGTTTTACACGCGCTTTTGTTTTTTGCTTTAAGGCTTTCCACGCTCCTGAACCAATTTTATAGATTTTAGGCGGTGCCCCCTCTTTTCCGTTGTATTTTGAAATCTTGTGTAATGAATGTATTGATACATATACGATATCGTTATCGGCATAAAACAGTTTTATGGCTTCCTGCTTTTTACCTTCTACATCAATTTTCTGCAAACCGCCAAACTTTCCAATTCCGTGGTCAATGTGTGTAACATAATCGCCAACCGAAAGCGTAGTAAGTTCTTTTAAAGTGATGGTTTGTTTTTTGGTATAACCGTTTTTAATGTTGAATTTGTGATATCGTTCAAAAATTTGATGATCAGTGTAACAAACAATCTGATTTTCTTTGTCGATAAAACCTTGAAACAAAGGCATTACAACAGTTTTATACTGCTCGATCGTTTTATTCTGATCTTTTAGGCTCGAAAAAATTTCTTCAAAACGCTTGCTTTGTGCCTCGCTTGAACAATACAGGTAATTGATGTAGCCGTTTGCGGTGTTTTCATTTAAATTTTCAATCAGCAAATCAAACTGCTTATTAAACGATGGCTGCGGATTGAAATAAAATTCCAGCGAAAAATCTGGTGTAAAAAAGTTTTGCTGTGCCAGTTCAACCACCGTAAAGTCATCGGCTTTCTGTAAAAACTCAACTGTTGGAAGAAACATTTGTTCAGGCGACAGATGTTTTACATCGGCACTTAATTTCTCAAATGTTTCGGTTGCTTTCTGAAACATTTTAGCAAGTTGTTCCTTTACTAAAGTTGTATTCTGAATAAACAAAACCGTATTTGGATGGATATAATTCAGAAAACTTTCACGGTTTTCCTGCAAAAACTTGTTTTCTACATTAGGGATAATCGTGATTTTTTTATTGGTTTCGATTGATAGCTGTGTTTCCACATCAAACGTACGAATACTGTCGATTTCATTTCCAAAGAATTCAATACGATAAGGGTTTTCGTTAGAAAAAGAAAACACATCAATGATTCCGCCACGAACCGAAAATTCTCCAGGTTCCGAAACAAAATCCACTCGTTTAAAATTGTATTCAAACAGTACTTCGTTCACAAAATCAATCGTCATCTTGTCATTTACAGCAATCTTGAGCGTGTTTTTATCTAATTGTTTCCGGGTAACCACTTTTTCAAACAAGGCATCGGCATACGAAACAATGACAACCGGCTTTTTACGGGCATTTAATCGGTTTAAAACTTCGGCACGCAACAACACATTGGCATTATCGGTTTCTTCGATTTGATACGGACGGCGGTAAGATCCCGGATAAAACAATACATAATCTTTAGAAATCAGATGTTCCAAATCATTCAGATAATAAGCTGCTTCTTCCTTATCATTAAAAATCAATAAAAAATGTTGTTCAGAATTTTTAAACAATGCCTGAATTTGAAACGACAAAGCCGATCCAATAAATCCTTTTGCGTGGATTTTATTGCCTAATTTACTGATTTGCTGTTGTAATTGCTGTGTTTTGGTTGCTTGTTCAAATACTTTTTTAATACTCATTATTCTTGTGGAATGGCGTTTAAAGTGGCACGTTTTATTGTATCGATTCGTTGATGCAGTTGCTCTTCACCTGTCTCTTTTGGTATTTTTGCTTTAATTTCAAATTCATCAAACTGGTTAATCAATGAACTGGTATTTTTTTGGATATTGGCAAGCAAAACATTAATCTCTTTGATGTTTAAAGGTTCCAACTCTAAAAGCATATCCAGATTTTGAATATTCGTTTCTAACAAAGCTAAGCGGGCTTTGGTCTCCGGTTTATTGTACAAGTCAGGGATATTATTTTTCAAAACAGCCGATTTTTCAACTAAAGCATTTGCTTTTCGAGTTAAATTCGACAAACTTGCATTGGGCGCAATGGTTAATTCGTTGGTATAATTCCGCCAGTCTTCCCAAGAATTTAATTTTGAATTGACTGATGGATTGGAAACAGCAACAGTAAATTTCCATTGATTGTAAATGCTTCGCACCAATGAATCCTGTGATACGGTCAATGGCAGATTTTCGGTGGTTTCCGCTTGTTTTTTACAACCTGTTACCAAAAATGAAAGACCTATTAAAACAAAAATATATCTCATAAATGTATTTCTATAACAAAACACAAAATTACTAATATTGACCGTATTAAAATATTTAAACCATAAATATTACGAGAACTTGGGTTTCTTTTTTGAGAAGATTTCAAAAATATTTGGTTACAAACAGTATCTTTGTGCATCAAATTAAATAAGATGGAGACAACCAAAATATTGATTATTGGAGCTTGTGGACAAATTGGTTCTGAGCTTACGCTGAAATTGAGAGAAATTTACGGAATTGACAATGTTATTGCCTCGGATATCAGAAAAGGAGAACAAGAAGTTTTTCAAACAGGGCCTTTTGAGTTAGTAGATGCAATGAATTTTGATGCTGTTGCAGCATTGGTTGATAAACATACGATAGACGAGGTATATTTAATGGCAGCATTGTTATCAGCAACTGCTGAAAAAAATCCGGCATTTGCGTGGGATTTAAATATGAATTCGCTTTTCCACGTGCTAAACTTAGCCAAAGAAGGAAAAATTAAAAAGATTTTTTGGCCATCAAGCATTGCCGTTTTTGGCCCCACAACTCCAAAACACAACACCCCGCAATACACCGTAATGGAACCATCTACCGTTTACGGAATATCAAAACAAGCCGGAGAACGCTGGTGTGAATATTATTTTAACAAATATGGTGTCGATGTACGTTCTATCCGGTATCCGGGATTAATTTCATGGAAAACACCACCGGGCGGCGGAACAACTGACTACGCTGTTGATATTTACTATAAAGCCGTTTCAGACAATAAATATACTTGTTTTTTAAGTGAAAATACCGAATTACCAATGATGTACATGGATGATGCCATTCGTGCAACAGTTGGAATTATGCAAGCTGAAAAAGAAAATATAAGAATCCGTTCTTCGTACAATTTAGCAGCAATGAGTTTTACTCCTAAAGAAATTGCCGAAGCTATTACGAAAGAAAAGGCAGGTTTTGAAATTTCTTACGAGCCAGATTTCCGTCAGGCAATTGCCGATTCGTGGCCATCAAGCATTGACGATTCATCAGCTCGTGAAGATTGGGGCTGGAAACACGATTTTGATTTGGAAAGCATGACAAAGGAAATGTTGAAGAATCTTTCTTAAAATGTTAATTATTTAAAATTTCATTTTTTTTATAAAAAATTACAAATAATTATTACATTAGCGAAATAAAGGAATCAACATATAATTATTATGAAAAAAATATTTTCACTTTTATTATTATTTATACCATTAGTTGCTTTAACAACAGCTTGTGAACACGATGAAGAAGATCCAATTACCACTACATCTCCGTATTCCAAGTATAAAGGTGCTTGGGTAGGTACTTATTCAGGTAGTGATTCCGGTGAAATTGAGTTTAATGTAAAAAATGACGGAACAGTCATTGGTACGGTTGAATCTGAGAATTTTACTGATTTAGAATTATCCTTAAAAGGTAAAGTTAGTATTCAAGGAGAAGTTAAACTAATTTTCATTAACACTAACGAAGATGGTAATGAAGAAGAGATAGGTAGTTTTACTGGAACAATGAGTGAAACACATTCTTCTGGTACTTGGGTTAATGATTCTAAAGGCATCAAAGGTATTTGGGTTGCAATTAGATAAAAAATGGATCCTTTAAAGATACACAGCCCGGTTTAACTGTCGGGCTGTTTTTTTATTTTCTTCAATTTCCCTTACCTCATTTAAAACCGCTTTATACCATTTATCCATTAACGGAAAAATGCTTCGGGAAACTTCTTCAATGGAATGATAAAAAACAGATTCCTCTAACTTTTCTTCTGAAACAAGTAAATTGTTATAATTGATCTTTTGAAACAAATTCAGGAACACTGAAATAATCAAGATCATTTTTAAACTTTCAAAAACTGCTCCGGCTAATTTGTTTATAAATCCCAATGCAAAAGCATTTACTAATTTTGTAAGGATTTTACCCAATAAAAAAAGTAAAACCAGCACAAACAAAAACGTAATAAAGAAAGCACTTACCGTTATCGCATTCGGGCTCCATTGCGTGCTTTGCTGAAGAATTTCACTGGTAAAAAAAGAGAATCGAAGAGAAAAATAAATCCCTGCAATTAAAGCAATTAGTGAAATAACCGAAACGATCAATCCTTTTTGTAACCCTTTAAACAATGCATAACCCAGTAAAACAGCAATTAGCAAATCAATAACAATCATATTCATAAATAAAATACAAATATAAAGTAGTTTCGGTATTATGAAATATCTTTGTAAATGAATAGAATATTTTATGGCAAGAGACGAACAATTGAAAGCACGCTGGGAATTATTGGTTAGAAAATTATCTAACCAGTTTGCCGACGGAGATACTTTAGATGTTGACGGAATTATTTATTTAATTGGTATTCAGGAACTGGGCAAATTCAACAAAAAGTTTAAAAAAGACGAAAAAGTAAACATTATGCACATAGCCATCTGCCGTTTATTGGAGCCTTTTGGTTATTATGAATTTTCGCATTTCGACAACGATGGTTGGCCGCATTACACCATTAAAGATCAATTGCCCCACTTAAAAGCCGGCGAGCAAACCGTGTTAATGAAAGAAGCTATCACAAACTATTTTTTAGAGAACGGATATATAAATTAATTTTTAACCATTCTAATTTTCTGCATCGGGCAAAAAGCGTAAATTTGCACAACTACTTTTTAGAAAAAAATGATAGATAGAATTAAAGAACTGATTGGTGAAGCTGAAGCTTTTACTACTGACAACAAAGAGGCTTTAGACATTTTTAGAATTAAATTTATTTCTAAAAAAGGACTGATTAATGAGATTTTTGCCGAGTTTAAAAATGTGCCAAACGATCAAAAAAAAGCATTTGGTCAGGCGATTAATTCATTGAAAAACGCGGTAGAGAACAAAATCAGAACCATTCAGGAAACTTTAGAAGCAAAAGAGGAAGCTATTGGTATTTACGGCGATTTAACACGCCCGGGAACACCAATGAACATTGGCTCTCGCCATCCTATTTCTTTAGTAAAAAATCAGGTAATCGACGTGTTTTCAAACATTGGATTTAACGTTTCTGAAGGCCCGGAAATCGAAGACGACTGGCACAATTTTGAAGCATTGAACTTCCCGGCGCATCACCCGGCACGCGATATGCAGGATACGTTCTTTGTTCAAATGAATCCTGATTACCTGTTGCGTACACACACCTCATCGGTACAGGTACGTTATATGGAAAACAATCAGCCGCCCATTCGTACCATTTCACCGGGGCGTGTATTCCGAAATGAAGCTATTTCATCACGTTCGCACTGTATTTTCCATCAAGTTGAAGGTTTGTATATAGATAAAGATGTGTCGTTTGCCGATTTAAAGCAGACATTATTATATTTTACAAAGGAAATGTTTGGAAAATCGAAAATTCGTTTGCGTCCGTCGTATTTCCCTTTTACCGAACCAAGTGCCGAAGTTGATGTTTACTGGGGATTGAAAACCGAAACCGATTACCGCATTACCAAAGGAACCGGCTGGTTAGAAATTATGGGCTGCGGTATGGTAGATCCAAATGTGCTGAAAGCGTCAAACATTGATCCTGATAAATACTCTGGTTTTGCTTTTGGAATGGGATTAGAACGTATGGCAATGCTGTTGTATCAAATCGGAGATATCCGTATGTATTTTGAAAACGATGTACGTTTCTTGGAACAATTTAAATCGAATTTTTAAAAAAAATTCATAATTATACAAAGCTCTTGTTTTTTCAGGAGCTTTTTTTATTTTTACCAAAAAAACAATTTATGAATTTAGAGCATATCGTTCAGAAAAACAAAGCCGACAAAGGATTGCGATTTGTTAATTTATTAATTGATCTCATTTTTTTCTTTTTGTTCCTGTTTGGCGTTGGATTTGTTGCCGGTTTACTATTATATTTAATTAATCCTTATTCTACTTTTTTTGAAGATTTAGAAGAACTTAATCCTTTTTTAGATAGAATTTTCACATCAATACTTATTGTTTTCTATTATTTTGGAATGGAAACTTTAACTAAAGGAAGAACGATAGGCAAATTTATCACAGGAACAAAAGTGGTTACTTTAGAAGGCGAACTGCCTACAGCTAATATTTTTTTAAAGAGAAGTTTGTGCAGAATTATTCCTTTTGAAACTTTTAGTTTTTTAGGTGATAACGGTTGGCACGACAGTATTCCGAAAACAACAGTAGTAGTCAAAAAACATTTTGATTATGAAGTTGAAATGCAAAAAAATGTTGCAGCAATTGGAACAATAGAAGAATGAAAACAGCAGCTTTATTGAAATGATAAAGCTGCTGTTTTTTTAAGTATTTTTTAAGATTTATGCAAATTGAAATCTGTCTGAAGTTTCTTTTATACTTTGTAAAAATCGTGGTTTGATAACTGCCGAAAACACATAAAAAGTAAGCACGTGAATTAATATAAAAACGGTAAATACATTCAATCCTAAAACAGATAGTTCACTGTTTCTATCTTCTCGAAAAAAATTGCTGATTATTGAAAATCCAAAACCTGTTAGATAAATAACCGGCAGTGAAAATACAGATTGCGCAACCGACTGTATCAACCAGTTTCTTCCTTGAATTTTCTGTTGTTTTTTAATCTTAAGCATAAATCTAAATCCGTCAATCATAAAATAAATAAATGACAGCGATAAGATCGTCAGCGAAATGGTTTCGCCTAACTTACCTGTATTTTTCAAAAGAAAAAAAAGAGTCAGATATAAGATTACCGTCACTATAGCTTTAGGAATCGAAAGAAATTTCAGCGCTTCATTCACAAGCATTTTATTGTAATGTTTATGCAATTCGGTTTGCTTTTGTTCAACCATACCTGTAAATCCAAAAATGCCAAATTTTTTAAATTCCGTTTGTAGTGCGTCTTCAAAAGAAATAGTTGGGTTTTCTTTCCATTGTTCCTCGATTGCATTGGCTAAATGATCGACTAATTCTACCTGAACATCGTAATGTTCTACATAATGTTTCCTGGTAAAATCAAATAATTGTTCTATTTGTTCTTGTGATAATTTCATCGCTCTAACTGTTTAAAAGGCTTTTAAACTTTTTCTCGTTTCTGTTCTTGTAATAAAAGAACAAATAGTACATCATCAATCCCACTGCCGAAGCTGCCGAAATCAAGACAATAGACCATTCATTATTCAACTTCTTTACCAACGGAATAACGAAATAAAGATAACACATCAAAATCATAGAAATAGTGAAAAATATCCGAATTGTTTGCAATGATTTATTTTTTGATTTAAAAAAATAAAATCCATAGATAAAGAATGATAAAAACGGAATAGACATTGGCAACATAAATGTTTCTTTAATCAAATCTTCTTTAGAATTAAAAGGTAAGAAAGAATAAAGTACAAAAAAAGCAATCCAAAATATGAAAAATATCGGGTTAATAAAAACATCTTTTACGTGCAGTTTAGAACCGGTAATTCGTGAAAATGTCATTCTTTTCTGTTCTTTTAAATAATCTTTTTGTTCTTCAAAAACAGTATCTAAAGCTTGTTTAAAATCAAGATTTTCTTTTGTTTCTATTAAACATAAAATATGGTCTAAAATTTCGATGCGAATATCCATAAAAGTAAATCCAAAATCAATCAACTTTTGATCTACCTGTTGTATTTGTTCTGTAGTAAGTTTCATTAAAACGATGGTTTTAAATTAGGACTAACAATTGTCTGCATGTTGCGAATAAAATTCTCTAATTCTTCCATGCGCGAAACCGTTTCTTTAACACCGGTTTCTGTCAGCTTGTAATATTTACGAATACGACCATCTACCCGATCCATTTCCACATCTAAAAAACCATCGGCTTCCATTTTGTGTAATGCCGGATACAGTGCACCTTCGGTAATATTCATTTCGCCTGCGGTAATTTCTTTTACTTTTTGCGTAATTTCATAACCATACATCTTTCCGTTTTGTTCCAAAAGTTTCATGACAATGGTGTTCAAACTACCTTTGTATAATTGCTGTTGCTTTTTCATATACTTATGATTTTTAGGTATGACAAATATACATATAATTCTTATACATACAACTATTAGGTATGTTTTTTTTAAAGTTTGGATTTTTGGTTAAGTTGTCAAAACTGAAAGCTGATAAAAATCATTATTAATGCCGTTTGATTTTTGTATTTTTGCATAAAAGAAATTAATAATGTCAAAATTCAATCCTTTAAAGGTTAAAGAAATAAAAAGAGAAACGCCTTTGGCAGTTTCGATTGTTTTTGATGTTCCTGCAGATTTAAAAGCAGATTATCAGTTTGAAGCAGGTCAGTATGTAAACATCAAATCCATTATAAACGGCGAAGAACTAAGAAGATCTTATTCTATCAGTTCCTCTCCAAAAAGCGATGAGTTACGCATTGTTGTTAAAGCGGTTGAAAACGGCGTGTTCTCTAATTACGCAACACAACAATTACAGGTAGGCGATATTTTAGAAGTTGCTGTACCGGAAGGTAAATTTGTTTTAGAAAATAAAGATGCCAAAGTTATAGCCGGTATTGCAGCCGGAAGCGGTATTACACCTATTATTTCACTGGCAAAAGATGTGCTGGAAAATGCTACCGATACCACATTTGTATTAATCTACGGAAACAAAAGCGTAGAAGACACCATTTATTACAATGAAATTGAAGCTTTAAAATCGCACTATTTAGGTCGGTTTTTTGTACATTATACCTTTACAAAAGAACATCCCGACGGTTCATTATTTGGTCGAATTGAACGTTCTACCATAAATTTTGTGATGAAAAACAAACACAATGAAAAGCAGTTTGACGAGTATTTTCTGTGTGGTCCCGAGGATATGATTAAAAAGGTAACCGATGTTTTAAAGGAAAACGGTACTGCCGAAGAACAAATTCATTACGAACTGTTTACCACAAGCTCAACCAACGGCGAAATTCCGGTTTCGGGCGAAGGGATGGTTAAAGTAACTGTTCTGGTAGACGATGTGGAAACGACTTTTAATATGCCAAGAACCGAAAATATTTTAAATGCGGCGTTGAAACACGGTGTCGATGCTCCGTATTCGTGTCAGGGTGGAATTTGCAGCTCGTGCATGTGCAGAACCATTAAAGGATCGGCAGAAATGAAAACCAATCACATTTTAATGGACGATGAAGTAGAAGAAGGTTTATTGTTAGCGTGCCAGGCTTATGTTACATCAAATGAAATTTATGTAGATTTTGATGATGTTTAAATAAAAAAGGCAAGATTTCAAAATCCTGCCTTTTTTATTATAATTTATTATCTTTATTAGAAAATGTCAAAAAAACTGATATTCTCTTTCTTAGGAGTTCTTC
>SMEI01000006.1_pt1 | contig 75764 bp, 74 predicted proteins | sample 2456321 | NCBI WGS metagenome assembly SMEI01 (sample SAMN10132588, study PRJNA489261) | soil metagenome | isolation source: day1 control-silt loam soil ammended with composted manure from dairy cow... | place: USA | collected 2015-05-01
GATTTTATTTTTATGCGTAAAATTGTGACTTTATTAACAATTTGTGGTCTTATAATTGTATTATCTAATATGATTAAAATGTTATTTTTGAACTTTAAGTTTAATAAGTGATTATAAATTTGTTTTATAGGGTATAAAATTAAGAATTATTTGTTCAAATACAAATATTAATTCATTTTTTTATTCCATTTATACAAATAGTTCAAAATATGGGCAAAAATTGAATGAAATGAAATTAAAAAAAATTAGAGAAGAAAGGCATTATACGCAAGAGTACATAGCCAAGAAACTAGGGATTTCTATTAGGGCATACTCTAAAATTGAGCGTGGCGAAACACAACTAACTATTAATCGCTTAAAAGAAATAAGTGCCATTTTAAACGTTTCTCCGTTTGAATTATTAACTGATGAAGTAACTCAGCCCTCGAAAAAACAACAACAAGGAGGTTACAATGTAGAAGAATTAATGACTATAGACTCTTTCCCCATGAAAGAACATTATGAGGAAACAATAGCCATTTTAAAAGATCAAATTGAAACTCTAAAGAAAATCATCGACAAGATGAGTTTTTAACTTTTTACATAAAAAGCCTGTGTATTTACAGGCTTTTTTATGATTAATAAAAATTTATTTTAAAATATATCTGATATTTATTGAAGTATTTATACTATCGTTAGTTTCTAACGGAACATACTTAAGAATACCTTTCTTTGATAATTCTAAAATTTTTATCTTATCTTTTTCAAACCAGGTAATTTGATATTCTAAATCGGTAGGTTTAATGTCAAAATTATTGTTGCTTTGCCCGGCACTTGTAATCATCGCTGAACCATAAAACTGGTTATAATAATCATAAAGATCAAAAGTTAGAGGTTCAGCAGTTTCTGCTGTCAACGGTAACATCACGTTCGGTGCAACAAACATCTGCGTTTGAGACAAGTGTTCTTTTCTCAATACTTCTTGATTGGAACTGTTTAGTTGCTTTTCGATCCATTCTTTATATGAACCTTCAAATCCTTTTTCTTTTGCATGTTCATAAGCTTTCTCTCCGTCTGTACCCACTACTGATTCTACCCATTCGGTAAAAGTTCCGTAAAACCCGTGTTTTAGAGCCAATTCATAAGGAGAATTTCCCTTTGAAGTGTTTAACGATTGAATCCATTCGGATACAATGGCTGCCGTTTTATCTCTTTTTGCAATTTCAACATCCACTTCTCGTCCCCAAAGCATTTTTTTCCATTCATCTTCCGTACCGTCAAAGCCTTTTTCAACCGCTTGTTCATACGCTGTTTTTCCGCCTTGGGCATCAATCATTTCGATCCATTCAGTAACCGTTCCATCAAAACCTTCGTTTACCGCAATTTCATAATCGTTTGCCGGTTTTGCTATAATTGGAGTATTTATTGCGGAGATCTTTACCGGAATTTCTTCTACCTGATCATCTTTTGGTTCTTGGTTTTCCGGTTGATTTTCAACTACTTCATTTTGAGAGGGATCAAATGGAATTTCTTCTCTTTTTACAACTTCAATCACATCTATTACATCCAACAAAACCGATGAAGGGTTTTCACTTGTTATCAAGACCGGTTCATTTGAAGTTAATTCTGGATTTTCTGTAGTTTTCTCCATTTCTGGTTCAGGAACTTCATTCGATTTTGCTACTTCAACCACATTCATCTCGTCTAATAAAATCACCTGAGAATCTTGAGACGGTAAGATCTTTAGCTCTTCAACTGGAGCAGGTTCGGGTGTTTCAGCAGGTTTAATATAGGTAATTAAATCTCTTTTCTCAATTGATTTTGAAAGCGTGACAAAATCAGAATAAGAAACAATATAACGATCTAATGCTTCAATGGGATATAGATAAACCACATCATTGACATCTCTGATCTTTAAAGGATTTTTGTTCCCTTCAGAAATTGTAAAAAGCGTTGAAACCTCATTAGTTGTCGTAAAAATATCTTTGCTGTTTAAAATTTCGTACCATTGATCATCAACCCACATATAAAAACCTTCTTGTATAAATGAGTCCTCAGGATGAATCAAAATATTGTATCCAAAATCATTTGCATCGGCAGTTGCTTTTTTATCTATTTTTTCAATCTGTAAATAAGGTGCCGCGTAATACACTGTATTTGATTGTTGCGCGGTTGCAACAAAAGGAAAACAAATAATAAGGGTAAAATATTTAAACATACTGAATGCTTTTAAAACCTTGCAAAGGTACATATTTATCAAAAATAAATAATAAATTGTCAACTTGCTTTATATTTGTGTTTTAGTAAACATAATTTTAATGGAACAATCATCATACGTAAAAACAACTTTTCAGGATACCATAGCTACGATAGAATTTTTTCATCCGGCAAGTAATTCATTCCCAAGTTCACAATTGACAGAATTAACAAATGCCATTAATAGTTTAAACACGAATACAGCGGTACGTGTAATCATTTTAAAAAGTGCAGGCGAAAAGGCTTTTTGTGCAGGTGCATCGTTTGACGAACTTTTAAGCGTAAGTAATTTAGAAGAAGGCGGACAGTTTTTCAGCGGATTTGCCAATGTTATTAACGCCATGCGAAAATCGAACAAAATAATTATTGGACGTATCCACGGAAAAACAGTCGGTGGCGGCGTTGGTTTAGCTGCTGCATGCGATTATACTTTTGCTACTAAAAATGCGTCGATTAAACTATCGGAACTCTCAATAGGCATTGGTCCGTTTGTGATTGAACCTGCTGTAAGCCGAAAAATAGGTAAACCTGCGTTAGCTGAAATGACGTTAGATGCCGAAAATTGGAAAAGTGCCCAATGGGCTTTTGAAAACAAGTTGTTTACGCAATTGTTTGATAATACAGCCGCAATGGACACAGCTTTGGGGAAATTTGCCACACGTTTAAGCAGTTACAACCCCACAGCTTTATACGAAATGAAAAAAGTTTTATGGGAAGGAACCGAAAATTGGGACACCCTTTTAAAAGATCGGGCAGCGATTTCGGGCAAACTGGTTTTGTCTGATTTTACCGTGAATGCATTAAATGCTTTTAAGGGGAAATAATAAGCATATAAAAAAATTCGGAAGCTAAAGCTTCCGAATTTATACAATCAAAAAAATGATTATTTTTTAGCTTGAATATTTAATTCAACATCTATTTCCTGAGAGATCATCCAATCTTTTGCATCACCTTCTGTTCCGTACGTTAATCCCCAATCTTGTCTGTTAATTGTAAATTTAGATTCTATATGAACCTCTTCTTCAGTCATTGTAACCTTAGCAGGGAATGTTACATTAACGGTTTTGTCTTTAATTGTTAAGTTTCCGCTGATAACATTTGTTGCACCTTCAAGAACGCTCGTATCTTTTGCAGCATCAAATGCAGCAACACTTGTAATTTCGAAAACTGAAGTTGGAAATTTCTCTACATCAAAAAAATCAGCACTTTTTAAATGTGCATCTAAATCAGCTGAAGTTTTTCCTCCTGATGTAGTAGGATCTACTGACGCTTGATTTGTTACCAGTGAATTTAGATCTAAATTAAATTTACCTCCTGTTACGGCGTCGTTTTCAACAGCCACAGTTCCATCAGTTTTTATAACACCATATCTTGGGTTAAGACCGCCTTTGTGGTAACCTGTCCATTTTACAGTGCTTTTATCTGCTTCTACTGTAAAAACCTGTCCTTTTTGTTCAGCTACTTCTTGCTCTGCTGTGGTGTTCGCTTTATCACCAGATTTGTTACAAGAAACAAGCATTGCTACTGCAGCAAATGCTAAAATCGTTAGTTTTTTCATACGTAAATTACTTTTTTAATTAAAAGCCAAATGTATCTATTTTTATTAAATCAAAAGTTAATCTAGTTTAATTAATTCTTTGGTAATTCATTTAAATTATTAACAAATTCGCCATTTTTAAAAAAGAATAAACCTCCGTTCCAATTTTCTTTTGTTTTTATGTCCAAACTTTTTAACTCATTTTCAAAATAACCAACATATTTTCCAAAAGGACCGTTTCCATAATAATTACTATCAATAACATACAACTGCGATGATATATTTTGTAATAATGTTTCTTCAATATTTGCGTAACTAACCATTACTAAAAAAAGTTTATAGTCATTTTCCTTTGCCCAATTCTCATACACATATAAAGGTTTACAAAATTCAGACGAACAACTATTTGCAAACGTATAAACCAATGCTTTGGGGTATTTTTTAACTTCTTGCTTTAATTCAGAAGCAGTTATAACATAAATTTTATTTTTATCTGTCGGTTGATCGGGTTTAAACGAAACCACCATTGCTTTTTGCTCGTCAGTCAGTTTATTATAATCATCAGAAAGACCATTCATTACTATTACACCACAGGAATCTAAAAGGAATAAACAAACAAGCGATAAAAAAATCCGTTTCATAATACTTAATATTTAGCTATCAAATATACATTAAATTTTAAATCACTAATTTTGCTAAAATTTTCGAATCATGAGTTTTATCAGAATCACCAAACAATTTACCTTTGAAACCGGTCATGCGCTGTATGGTTACGATGGTAAATGCCGTAATGTACACGGGCACAGTTATAAATTATCGGTAACCGTTATTGGCAAGCCCATAACCGATAAAAACCATGTAAAATATGGAATGGTGATTGATTTTACCGATTTAAAGGTTATTGTAAAAGAAGAAGTGGTTGACCAGTTTGATCATGCGACCGTTTTTAACCAAAACACGCCACATGTAGAACTAGCTAAAGAACTGGAACAACGCGGGCATCACGTTATTTTGGTCGATTACCAGCCAACAAGCGAAAATATGGTGATTGATTTTGCCGAACGCATTAAAAACCGTTTGCCACAAAACATTAAACTGCTTTCGCTGCGTTTGCAGGAAACCGAAAGCTCTTATGCCGAATGGTTTGCCACTGATAACGAATAAACAATGATTACGTTAGAAATTCCTACAGATAAAAAAGTCTATTTTACATCCGATCATCATTTCGGAGCACCTACCCGTGAACAAAGTCTTCCACGCGAAACATTGTTTTTACAATGGTTAAACGCTATTGAAAAAGATGCCGGCGCTTTGTTTATTGTAGGCGATTTGTTTGATTTCTGGTTTGAATATAAAAAAGTGGTTCCCAAAGGATTTGTACGCATTTTGGGAAAATTGGCTCAAATGCGCGACAACGGTTTACCTATTTATTTCTTTGTGGGAAATCACGATTTATGGATGGAGGATTATTTTGAAAGCGAGCTGGATATTCCTGTTTTTCACGAACCTAAGGTTTTTAAGATTTTCGACAAAACCGTTTTTATTGGTCACGGCGACGGATTAGGTCCCGGTGACAAAGGATACAAACGCATGAAAAAGGTGTTTACCAACAAGTTTTCAAAATGGCTGTTTCGTTGGTTGCATCCCGATATTGGCGTGCGGTTAGCAGAATATCTGTCGGTAAAAAACAAACTGATTTCAGGAGAAGAAGACGCTACCTTTTTGGGTGAAGAAAACGAATGGCTGATTTTGTATGCCAACAAAAAAGTAAACGAACAGTTTGCCGATTACTTTATTTTCGGGCACCGGCATTTGCCTATGACGCTTCCTTTAAAAAATAATCCGCAAGCATTATACATCAATTTGGGAGACTGGATTCAGTACTATACTTTTGGAATTTTGACTTATTCAGATTTTCAATTGAACGCTTATTCAAATAAAAATCTTTCGGAACATTTTCATCCAAAATCCAATCGTGATGTTTAAAATGGCTCCATTTTTCAGCCGCTAAATCTACTTTTGGATCAATTAACCGTTTTGAAGTTTGTGAGTTAATTCGTACATTACTTCTTATCGCATAAACCGCAACATCTTTGCCCTCTTTTTTAAATCGATCTTTAATTTTCTGAGCCATTTGCCAGATCACATCGGGCGTATTTAAGCGGGCACGTTGTTTCATATTTAACATTTCGTCGTTTGAAAATTTCACAGTATCTCCGGTTTTTTTATCAACAACCTTAAATTTCACCTCTCCGCTACGCGAACGCAACATCATCCGCCAGCTTAATCGGTGCCCTTCTTCGGTCCACAATACATTTCCCGGAATAACCCAATGACGCAACGGCAATAAAACCTGAATGATTAAATACGGCACAAACACGTATTTAAACGTATTTAAACCAATAGTTGTAGTCTGGTTGCCGTAATTTTCTTTTGGTCTTTTGCGAAAAAAGAAATTTCGGATCTGGTTGGGCTGAAAAAAGAAAATACAAAAACTCAATGCAAAATACGGAAACACCCCGATTTGCAGAGTAATTGAATTAAAAATATGAAAGATTAACGAAGCGATAATTGCCAGCCAACGGGTACGTTTCCACAATAGTGCCGGAACAATTAATCCGTCAAACGCAATGCCCATATAGGCAATAAACAATTGAAACTCGTTTTTTTGAAATAGATTTTGAACATAATCGGGCATGTTTTTCATGCTCATAAACATGTTTCTTGTTACGGTACCGTCTAACCAATCGGGATAAAATTTCGCAACCGTTGCATAAATATAGACACAACTTACCTGAATGATAAAAGCCCAGCGAATCCACTGTGGCATATAGTTTTTTTTTATTGCCGGATTTATTTTAGCATCGAAAGAAGCATTGGCATTGGCAGGTAAAAAGCACATCATTAAACCAATAAGCCACATTAAATAGTAGTGGTTGTTGTAAGACGTTTTTTGTCCAAAATACGCCAAAGACCACAAAAGAGTTAAGGCTATAATTGAAATGCGGTATTTAAAACCAAAAATTACGCCTAACGATGCCAGTCCCATTAAACCAAAAACCACATACATGGTTTCATTTTGGATAGATAGCAGCCATTCAAAACCAATAAAGGTAAAATTGGTGGAAGTATTAATAAAGTTACTGTTGACCCACTTTAAAGCCAAGGCACCAACAGCTTCGGCAAAAAAAACGATTCCGAAAAACATCCGGAAAACAATCAGTGAAGAATTATCAATTTTTTTTAATGCCTGCTGCCACATCTTCTATAAGTTTTTTATAAAATTTCTTGAATACGTTTCATCCTTTTTCAACGCTTCAATTAGTAAATCAACCGAACCGAAATTTTCTTCATTACGTATTTTCGTTAAGAAATGAATTGTAATTTCTTCGTTATAAATATCGTCGTTAAAATCAAAAATATTCACTTCGATGGTTTTCTCAATACCGCCCACCGTTGGGTTGGTACCAATACTCAACATTCCGTAAAGGTCTCTGCCTTTTACCGTAACGCCAACTACATACACACCAACTGCCGGAATCAACTTATAATCCTCAACAACCTGAACATTAGCCGTGGGATAACCAATGGTTCTGCCCAACTGCTTACCAGAAACCACCTTGCCCGAAACCGTGTACGGATACCCCAAATACGTTTTTGCCAAAGCTACATTACCCTCGGTTAACGCCTTACGAATCTTGGTTGAACTTACCGAAACATCGTTTAATTCTTCAGCGGATATCTGCTCCACATCAAAATGGTATTTGTTTCCAAATTTGATTAAATCGTGTATGTCTGCTGACCGGTTTTTACCGAAACGGTGATCGTAACCAATAATTATCTTGCCAATATTAAACTGGTCAACCAATATTTTTTTTACAAATTCTTCGGCAGACAAATTGGCAAATTCCTGAGTAAATTCCTGAACTACCAAATGGTCAATGCCAAAATTTTCTATTTGTTTAATGCGTTCATCAATTGTATTTAGTAACGAAATTTGATGGTCGGTTTTTAAAACCATTCTCGGATGCGGAAAAAAAGTCAATACCAAAGTTTGGTAACCATATATTTTTTTTTGAAGCTTTAACTTACTTAAAATTGCCTGATGACCTATATGCATACCATCAAACGTACCAAGTGTTACAATGGTTTTTTTTGTTGATTTAAATGCTTGTACCGAATGAAAAACGTTCACTTTATTTTTTTTTCAAAGTTATTAATAAAAGTTAAAGCATAAAAATTGTTAAAGCGCTAAAAAACAGGTGAAACACTTAAAAAATGAGGTTAAAAGAACATTACACATCATTTAAAGTTAGTATTTTTGATGAATAAATTATTTTTTATGAAATTTTACAATAAACTCATTTGTATTCTTGTTATTTTCTTTACAGGAAATTTGTTTGCACAATTTCAACCTTTTTCCGAAAGTACTGAAAAAAACTTTTCCGATACTGATAAATTTGTAAGACTAAATGAACCAAACGAGTTTAGACTTTACACTTTTAATCTTCAAAACTTTTTAAAATGGGTAAAAGATGCACCTGAGCTGTCTAATGCTCCTTCTGATTTAATTATTTCATTACCCGATGGCAACGGAAACTTCTCTAATTATTGGGTATATAATAACAGTACCATGGAACCTGAACTGGCTGAGACGGTTTCAAACATACGAAGCCTAAAAGCTGTTGATATAAAGAATACAGGAAATAGTGTAAGTATTAGTGTTTCTGATATTTTTGGTTTGCACGCAATGGGTATGAAAACCGATGGGTCTGTTTTCTATATTGATAACTACACTAACGATTTAAACGCTGTTATTGCATATCAGCGCAATAGTTTAGAAGCACCGAAAAACAACTTTACCTGTTTGGTTTCTAACGATAGTCCTCAAAATGAATTTGCAGCTTTTAACACGCCAATCCAGACATTCAGCTTAGACAATAAACGCAGAACCTTTCGTTTAGCTTTAGCCTGTACCATTGAATATGCAGCTTTTCATATTAACAACGCCCCAACCGGCACTCCAAATACCTCTCTTACTCAAAAAGAAAATATTGTTTTAGCTGCAATGAACGTTACTTTAACACGTTTAAACCAAATCTTTGAACGTGAATTAAATGTTCATTTAAACTTAATTGCCAATAACAGAAGTATCGTTTATATAACAAGCGATAATTTTACTAATAACGATGCGAATGATTTAATTGACGAAAGTCAAACCGTTATTGACAATGTTATAGGTTCATCTAATTACGATATAGGTCACACGTTCAGCACCGGCGGCGGCGGATTGGCAAGTTTAAGTTCAGTTTGTAGCTCTTGGTCAAAAGCTTCAGGGATAACCGGCTCTCCTTCTCCTGTTGGAGATCCGTTTGATGTAGATTATGTAGCACACGAAATGGGACATCAGTTTGGTGCAAATCACACATTTAATAATTCGTGTCAGTTTAACAGAAATTCCAATACAGCAATGGAAACAGGCAGCGGAAGCACCATTATGTCTTACGCAGGCATTTGTACACCAAACGTACAAAACAATGTAGATGATTACTATCATTACATCAGCATTCAAGAAATGCAGACATTTTTATCATCCGCAAGTTGTGCCACTCAAACTACAGTTTCAAATTCTGCACCAGTAGTTACTTCTTTAACAGCCAAAACAATACCTTACGGAACACCGTTTATATTAAGTACAACAGCAACTGATGCAGATAATGATCCGCTAACATATACGTTTGAGCAAATCAATACACAAATAGCAACACAACCCCCGGTAGCTACTGCTACAACCGGTCCTGCATTCAGATCCGTAGCACCAAGCACAGACAATTTCAGATCGTTCCCTAACCTTTCTACTGTTTTGGCGGGGACAACCAACAGCAATGGTATTGTAAGTAATCAATGGGAACGCTTATCAACCGTTGCCCGGAGTTACAGTTTTGTAACAACTGTTCGCGATAACAATCCTCTTGGCGCACGAGTAGTTTACACGTCACCTGTCAGCATCACAGTAGCTAATAAAGGACCTTTTGTAATTACTTCGCCTGATAACAATCCAAATACAACAGAAGCAACCTGGTTTTTTGGCGATACCAAAACAATTACATGGAATGTAGCCGGAACCACTGCAAACAATATTAATACAGCAAATGTGAATATTTTGGTTTCAACTGATGATGGTATCACTTATACCACTTTAGTTGCCAATACACCAAACGATGGTACAGAAACAGTTACCGTTCCTTCAAATGTAACAATCTCACATAATGCACGGATTAAAATTGAAGCGGTGAACAATATTTTTTATACGGTTTCTAAAAAATTCACCCTGTGGGACCCAAATGTAAGTGTAGAAACAGTTGAATTAAAAGATCTAAAAATTTACCCGAATCCCACTACCTCTGTTTTAAATATTGAATTTTCTACAGAAACTTCCGGCAAAACAACATTTGATATTTTTGACTTAAACGGCAGATTGATTCAAACATTGATTACCGAAACGGCAACAGATATTCAGCAACAAATAAATGTGGAAACTTTAAAAACCGGAATGTATATTTTAGTGATAAACACCGGAAAATATACCTCAACACATAAGTTTATTAAGAAGTAATGTGTTTCCTTAAAGGAAAAAACGCGGAAGTTTTAGAACTTCCGCGTTTTTTTATTCCTCAAATTTCTCATTAATTTTCTGTTCCAATTCTTTTTGTAATTCTTCAATCACCGGGCGAACGGTGCTTTCTGGTAAATCGGCAATACGAATATACATCAACCCGTCAACCGAATTATTAAACAACGGATCCACATTAAAAGCCACTACCCTTGCATTCTGCTTAATATATTTTTTAATTAAAACCGGCAAACGCAATCCGCCTGGCTCTACCTCTTCAATCAGTTTGTCAAATTTATTTAAATCGGCTTCGGCTTCGTTAAAAACAAAATCTTTATCGGCATCTTTCAGCTGCACTTTGTATTCTTTTTTAGCCTGAACATATTGTGCCACATACGGATCGTAAAAATGCGATTTCATAAATTCAATCATCAACGATTTACTGAAATCTGAAAACTGGTTACTGATGCTTACGCCTCCAATCAAATATTTATGCTCGGGATATCTCAATGTGGTATGCACAATTCCTTTCCACAATAAAAACAATGGCATTGGTTTTTGCTGGTAACTACCTACAATAAAAGCACGTCCCATTTCTATCGATTGTTCCATCATGGAATACAATTCCGGTTCAAATCGAAACAATTCTGTCAGATAAAATCCATCTATTCCGTGTTTTGTATAAATGTCTTTTCCCAATCCCATTCGGTAAGCACCTGCAATACACTTCGCATCGTCATCCCACAAAAACATGTGCTTATAAAACGTATCGTATCTGTCTAAATCAATCGACTCGTTTGTGCCTTCTCCAACAGCCCGAAACGTAATTTCCCTCAAACGTCCAATTTCACGCAAAATATTAGGAATATTAGCCGCATCGGTTAAGAACACTTCGTAATTTTTGCTTTGCAACAAACGGTCATCTCCTTTACGCAACGCTTCGATTTCTTTGACCATTAAATCTTGCAATACCGGATGCTCGATTTCTTTTGGCGGTGGAGCAGGCAACTTAAACGACGGTATTTTGATGTATTGTTTTTTATCATCTTTCGTGGTATTTGCCAACAAATACGTTTTTTGGCGCAGGAATTTACCAAAATTTTCAATAGAATCGCCATGTTCATCTTGTTCGGCAACAGTTATAGGCTTACCAATACGCACACGAATTACGCGGTCTTTTTGAGTAAGTAGTTCCGAGGGTAATTTTGCTGTTTGTAATGTTGGACTTATTTTAGACAACAAATAAAACAATTTGCTGTTTTTTGCATGAAAATAAATTGGAATAACCGGCACCTGTGCCTTCTTAATCAATTTCAACGCGCTTTCTTCCCAGGGTTTATCAACGATTTTATCGCCATCTTCAAAATTTGATACTTCGCCGGCGGGAAAAATCCCCAATGGTTTTCCATCGCTTAAATGCCGTAACGTTTCCTTTAGTCCCAAAACACTTGATTGGGAATCTTTATGGTTCTCAAACGGATTTACCGGCATGATAAACGGTTTCAAAGGTTCAATGCGGTGCAATAAAAAATTGGCGATTATTTTAAAATCAGGATCATGTTCACGCATTAATTTCAGCAATAAAATCCCATCAATCCCCCCTAACGGATGGTTTGAAATGGTTATATACGGCCCTTGTTTCGGCAAGCGTTTTAATTCTTCAGGATCAATTTCAAATTCTATTTGAAATTCTTCTAGAATTCCGTTTAAAAACGCTGTGTCTTCTAAATGTTTATTGCGGTCGTATATTTTATTAAGTTCAGAAATTTTAAGCACTTTCATTAACAACCAACCAGAAAAAGTACCTATAAAGCCGTACTTATCTAATTTTATTACCTGTGCAATTTCTTTAGCGGTTACTAACCCCATTAGCTATTTTTTTGCAAATATAACAATTCCTTTAACTCTTATAAAGAGTATTGATTTTTTAGATTACGAAATTTAAATATACTAAAAATTGTTAATCAATTATTAAAAAATGTTTTGGTATAGAAAGCAAGTGTTTTATGTTCTAAAAGCCGCTGTCATCGCTAACAGAACTTTAAATAAAGTTAGAGAGAAGTTGGGGTATGCATAAAACAATAAACGCCACCCAAATTGAGTGGCGTTCATTATTTTAATTTTTATGCTCAGACAGATTTGTAATTCTTCCCTCTTTCATTTCCAATCTTGTTTTATAGACTTTCAAAAGGTGTTTTATGATTAACTGATGCATTTATTATTTCATGTTTCTCACAATATAGCAAAAACCGCTCAACTTTCATTGAACGGTTCTCATATCTAAAATCTTGTATCTACCTTCTAAAAGATTACAACGGAATATTTCCGTGTTTGCGATTAGGCATAGCTACTTCTTTATTTTCTAACATTTTGAACGCTTTGATTAATTTACGGCGAGTATCTTGCGGAAAAATTACTTCATCGATAAAACCACGTTGTGCAGCACGGTATGGGTTGGCAAATTTCTCGGCATATTCCGCTTCTTTCTCTGCTAATTTAGCTGCAGGATCTGCTGCTTCGGCAATTTCACGTTTAAAGATGATTTCTGAGGCTCCTTTTGCTCCCATCACGGCAATTTCTGCACCAGGCCAGGCAAAATTCATATCGGCACCAATGTGTTTTGAGTTCATTACGTCATAAGCACCACCGTAGGCTTTACGAGTGATTACGGTAACTTTTGGAACTGTAGCTTCCGATAAAGCGTATAATAATTTTGCACCGTGAACAATGATTCCGTTCCATTCCTGGTCAGTTCCCGGTAAGAATCCCGGTACGTCCACCAATACCAATAACGGAATGTTGAACGCATCACAGAAACGTACAAAACGAGCGGATTTAATAGATGAATTCACATCTAAACATCCTGCCAGAAACATTGGATTGTTGGCAACAATTCCCACTGATTTCCCACCGATACGTGCAAAACCTACAATGATGTTTTCTGCATAGTTTTTATGAATCTCAAAAAACGAATCTTCATCAATCACGTTGTTGATTACATCGTGCATATCGTACGGTTTGTTCGCATTGTCCGGAACAATCGCATTTAATTGCTCGCGGATTTCATCGCCCAATTCGTATGGTAAATCTTCAACAACTTCCTGATTGTTTTGTGGAATATAACTCAACAAACGTTTTACATCTTCTAAACATTCGATATCATTCGCAGAAGTGGTATGTGCAACACCCGATTTTGTAGAGTGTGTAGAGGCACCACCCAATTCTTCCGAAGTAACGGTTTCATTGGTAACGGTTTTAACAACGTTGGGCCCCGTTACGAACATATATGAAGATCCTTCAACCATCATGGTAAAATCGGTCATAGCGGGCGAATAAACCGCACCGCCCGCACAAGGCCCCATAATCGCAGAAATTTGAGGAATCACTCCAGAAGACTGAACATTACGGAAAAAGATATCAGCATATCCTCCTAAAGAACGTACACCTTCCTGAATACGAGCTCCACCTGAATCGTTTAATCCAATCATTGGCGCACCCACTTTCAATGCCATATCCATTACTTTACAGATTTTTTCTGCATGCGTTTCGGACAAAGCTCCGCCAAAAACCGTAAAATCCTGAGCAAAAGCATACACTAAACGTCCGTTTACTGTTCCGTAACCCGTAATAACTCCATCGCCTAAATAATGCTCTTTATCTAAACCAAAATCTTTGGTACGGTGTGTTACAAAGGCTCCGATTTCTTCAAAAGAACCTTCGTCAAAGAAATATTCGATACGCTCACGAGCCGTTAATTTCTTTTTTGCATGTTGTGCATCGATACGCTTTTGTCCCCCACCTAATTGAGCTTCGGCTAATTTTTTATTTAATATATCAAATTTTGTATTCATTGTTTTTATTCCTTTTTTCTGCCACAGATGTTTTTAAATAATTTGACTTAGATCAATGTCTGTTTCTTAAAAGAATTTACGAAATTTTTCAGAGAATGTTATATGTGAGATTCCGAAGCAAGTTCGGAATGACAGTCTGTATCAAGCTGAACTTGTTTCAGCTTCTCATTCTCTTCATTTTGTTTATCTGTGAATCTGTGGTAAATCTCTGTTATAATTTCGTTGGTACTCTCAAAACTTTTTGGTCTGCTAAATATTGTTTTAATGCAACTAAAGCAGCAACTTCAGCTTCTTTTATCTGGTTTTCTTTAATGATGTCCACACTATAGAATTTCTTTACAAAGTTGGTATCAAAGTTACCTGAAACAAAAGCATCGTGTTCAAACACAAATGTACCAAATGGCAAGGTAGTGCTTACGCCTTCTATTTTGTAACCCTGAATGGCTTTTAACATCAATTGAATCGCTTCGTTGCGGTCTTTTCCGTAAGTAATCAATTTGGAAAGCATCGGATCGTAATAAATCGGTACATCCATTCCTTGTTCAAAACCATTATCCACCCGAATACCTTCGCCTTCCGGCAAAATATAGGTTTCTAAATTTCCAACCGATGGCAAGAAATCGTTCAAAGGGTCTTCAGCATACACACGTAATTCCAATGCGTGACCTTTGATTTGTAAATCTTCCTGTTTGATTGGCAATACTTCGCCACGAGCCACACGAATCTGCATTTCTACCAAATCAATGCCTGTGATTAATTCCGTAACAGGATGTTCTACCTGCAAACGGGTATTCATTTCCAAAAAGTAGAAATTCTTATTTTCGTCCAATAAAAATTCTACTGTTCCGGCACCCACATAATCGCAAGACTTTGCTACTTTTACCGCAGCTTCGCCCATTGCTTTACGGATTTCAGGTGTCAATACTGCCGACGGTGCTTCTTCCACTACCTTCTGATGACGACGCTGTACCGAACATTCACGTTCGAACAAATACACCACGTTTCCGTGGGTATCTGCTAAAACCTGAATTTCGATGTGACGAGGAGAGGCAACGAATTTTTCAATGAAAACCGAACCGTCACCAAAAGCCGAAGTTGCCTCGGAAATAGCACGCTGCATCTGAGATTCAAAATCTTCTTCTTTTTCCACCACACGCATTCCTTTTCCGCCACCACCGGCAGAAGCTTTAATCAAAATCGGAAAACCGACTTCTTTTGCCACTTTCTTCGCTTCGTCAATATCAGTAATGGCGTGGTCTAAACCAGGAACCATAGGGATATCATACTCTTTTACGGTATCTTTTGCTGCTAATTTATCGCCCATTACCTCAATGGCGTGAGATTTTGGTCCGATGAATGTAATGCCGTTTTGTTCTGCTAATTCGGCAAATTTTGAATTTTCTGATAAGAATCCGTATCCGGGATGAATCCCATCAACCCCTAATTCTTTACATACTTCGATGATTTTATCGCCTAAAAGATACGATTGATTCGATGGTGCTTCTCCGATACAAACTGCTTCATCGGCAAATTTTACGTGAGGAGATTGACGATCTGCAACCGAATAAACAGCAACGGTTTTTATTCCCATTTTCTTTGCTGTTTTCATAACACGCAGTGCAATTTCACCACGGTTTGCAACTAATATTTTTTTCATTTAATTTTCTTTTGTTAAAGTTGACTACATATTATGATTTATATAAACTATTAACATTTCTTTTGGACTTATCAGATAAAAATCTGTACTGTTTTTATGTTTAAATGCATAATATGAACCAGAAGTTTTAGCTAATCTTTTAATTAAATTTTGTTGTTCGAAAATTTCTTTTTGTAAATCAACACTCCAATTACCATAAGTTGGTGTTACAAATTCTAATATTTCATCTTCACTTTCCGAAATAGGTGTTTTCTTCCATTTTGAAGTTTCAAATATATCTGCTGGATAATTTTCAAAAAAATCTTTTGTCGGATTTTTAAAATATTCAGCCATTTCAGGACTTAAATTATAAATTTCAAAAGTATATCCTTCCCCTCGAACACTTATTTCTTCATATCTATATTCATTCCAACTCCAAAATTTCTTCCCTGTGAGTTGTTCCGTTCTATTTTTAAAATCATTTGTAATAGACAGTGGAATAATTCTCATTTCCCAACAAAACAACAATAATAGAAAACTTAATATTGATATGTTTATAAATCCCTTTTTAGTTTGTCTTTGTCTGAAAAATTTAAAAATACGATATATCCAATATCCTATTGCAACTAATAATAAGAGTAAAACAAGTAAAATAATCAGATAAAATCCCATATCATATTATTTTGTTTTTAAGTAAAATCTTGCCTTTACGACTTTTGACGTTCGACTTTCAGACTAATTATTCAAACTCAATTAATAACTGACCTTTATCTACGGCTTGTCCTTTTTCAACGGCAATAGACTTTATGATTCCGGCACGTGGCGAATCAAAACTGTTCTCCATTTTCATAGCTTCTAAAATCAACAGATTATCGCCTTCCTGAACTTCCTGACCAACCTGTACGCTGATTTCTAAAATCAAGCCCGGCATTGGTGCTTTAATGGCATTTACCACTTTTGCTTTACCAACTTCAAATCCCATTTCTTTGATTAACTGATCTAAATGATTGGCAATAGAAACCACATATTCGTTATTGTTTATTACAACAGTATAGGTTTTGTTGATGAAATCGGTGCTCACAACTTCTGCATGGTACGAAGTATTATTGTGTAACACATGAACGTTTTTTTGATCTAAACTTACCGAATCAACAGTAAGTATTTGCTCTTCTGTAAAATCAAAATGATGTTCGTTATTTACAGAAACTTTAAGTGCATTATTCATTATTTAACTTGTTTCTAAAGGTGTAAAGTTATTTAAAAAATCGCAATTATTTTATTAAAACCATTGTTTAATATATTAATTAAATGCTTCTTACGATATTTGAATAAAAAACAAATGAACAAGTATTCAGTCGTATTTATGCCGGATTTAAAAACAATTGAGCTTATAAAGCTGATGAAATTAACTTTAGCCGATGAAATTGGTTGGTTTAACAGTAAAAACTCGCTGGCTCATTTTACGATTTTTGAATTTTTAGAAGAGGATATAAATATGGAACGAATTGAAAAACAATTGGAACGAATCGCTTCCGGGATTAATACGTTTGATGTTCTATGTAATTCGTTCGATTATTTTGACAATGGTGCTTTTTATATAAAACCTGATAAATCTTTAACTGAAAAAATGCGTTCTGTAATGAAGGTGATTTTGGCGAAAATGAACAACATCAAAAAAACAATTACTAATACCACACCACATTTAACTATTGGCAGACGACTGAATGGCGACCAATTACAAACCGCTCAGAAAATATTTACCGAAATACATCTGTCTTTTGAAATACAATACCTAACCTTGCGAAGATTCGATGAAAAAATCAGGCAATTTGTAATTTATCAAGATTTTCCTTTATTGGGCAATTCTAAAGAAATACAAGGAAGTTTGTTTTAAAAAAGAAAACGCAAACCAATTAGTTTGCGTTTTTGTTTTTTAAGTAATAATTCAACAAAAAGCTCGTTGAACAATCGTGTTGTTTGATGTGCTTTTCTTTTAATTCGGCTTTAATGTTGTTTGCTAAAACTTTTCCGTATTCCACGCCAAACTGGTCAAAACTGTAAATATTCCAGATAAAACCTTGTACAAAAGTTTTGTGCTCATACATTGCCAACAAACTTCCCAAAGATTTAGGAGTGAGCTTATCTATTAAAATGGTATTTGACGGACGGTTGCCTTTAAATTCTTTATATTTTGCGTTTTTATCGGTGTCTTCATCGGTGTGGTGGTAATTACCTTCTTTTCCGTTCATTAACGCTTCGGTTTGCGCAAAGAAGTTTGCCATTAACAAATCGTGCAGGTCACTTGGAAAATACGGATTTACAAATCCAATAAAATCCGTAGGAATCATCTTTGTTCCCTGGTGAAACAGTTGGAAAAATGCATGCTGCGAGTTTGTTCCCACTTCGCCCCAGACAATGGTTCCGGTTTCATAATTAACAGGATTTCCTTGTCGGTCGGTATTTTTGCCGTTACTTTCCATAACTACCTGCTGTAAATATGCCGGAAGCATTTTTAATTTATCTACATACGGAATGACTGCTTCAGTTTCAAAACAAAAAAAGTTGTTGTACCAAACAGAAAGCAATGCCAGAATTACCGGTATATTTTGTTTAAACGGTGTGTTTATAAAATGTTCATCCATTTGATGGGCTCCGTGTAAAAGTTCTTCGAAACGATCAAACCCAATAGACAACGCCGTGCTTAAACCCACCGTGCTCCACAATGAATAACGCCCGCCAACGTAATCCCACATCGGAAAAATATTTTGCTGTTCTACGCCATAATTTACTGCTTCTGCGATATTAGACGAAACGGCGACCAAATGGTACGGCGTTTTTAAATTATTTTGTAACAGCCATTCTTTGAAAATATCGGCATTGCTGATTGTTTCTAATGTGGTGAATGATTTTGAAACAATAATAACCAATGTGGTTTCTGCGTGCAGCTTCTTCTTTAAACACTGAATACTGTCGTTATCAATATTTGAAATGTAATGGACATTTAAATGATTTTTATAATCAGCCAAAGCTTCGGTAACCAATTTAGGACCTAAATCAGAACCACCAATACCGATATTGATAACGTCTGTAAACGCTTTTCCGGTTGATCCTTTTAGCGTGCCGTTAATGATATTTTCGCAGAAATGTTGCATTTGCTTTAAAGCAGCAGCCACATCATCTGTTTGTTTGTCTTTAGATGTTCTTAAATCAGTATGAAGTACCTTTCGGTTCTCGGTTTCATTAATGATTTCGCCGTTTACCAAGGCATCAATTCCTGTTTTTAATCCGGTTTCTTCTGCCAATTCAATTAATAAATTTATCGTTTCGGCTGTGATTCTGTTTTTTGAAAAATCGATTAAAAAATCGTTCCATCTAATATTAAATTCCCGGATACGATTTGGGTTTTGAGCAAAAAGCTCTTGCATTTTCACAAATTGAATTTCATAAAAATGCTTTTTTAGCTTTTGCCAGGCTTGTGTTTCTGTTGGGTTATTTTTTAGTAATGACATTTTAATCGAATTTTTCTAAGATTTTATCGTCAATAGCTTTTTTAATAGGTTCTATTTGCGACAAATATACGGGTAATTCTTTCTTGTCCATCTCTAACGAAGTAGGTAATTTTTGTCTTAAAGGATCTACCTGAACACCATTTTTCCAAAAACGGTAGCAAACGTGTGGTCCGGTTGCCAAACCTGTACTTCCTACTTTTCCAATTACCTGTCCTTGCTGAACACGCTGCCCCTTGCGAACCAAAATTTTCGACATGTGAAGGTATTGGGTAGTATATGTTTTATCGTGCTTTATTTTTACAAAGTTTCCGTTACCCGATGTATAACCTGTTTGAATAACCACACCGGCTGCGGTTGTCATAATAGGCGTGCCGTGTGGTGCGGCATAATCGGTTCCGTTATGTGCTTTGAAACGCTTTTGTACCGGATGAAACCGGTTGTTTGAAAATTTTGATGTAATGCGGAAATATTTCAAAGGCGATTTTAAAAACATGGTACGCATTTGCTTGCCTTTTTCATCATAAAACTGTGCATTGTTCTGATTTTTTTGTTTAAACGGAAAACCATAAACATCTTTATCGTTGTAATTAAAATAGGCTCCTAAAATTTCTTCGGTTCCCACGTAAATAGAATCGTTAATATATTTTTCACGGACAGATAAGGCAAACTTGTCACCGCGTTTAAATTTAAAGAAATCAACGCTCCAAGCAAATTGTTTAGACAAAGCTGTTGCCAATCCCGGATCTAAACCTTCTTTTTGAATGGAAGCCGATAAAGAACCGTCTATTTCACCGGCAATGGTTTTAACTTTGTACGTAACAGGATAATTTACCGTATACGCATGAATTGAATCGCGGAAATCAATCACTTGGAAACCCATTTTATCGGGTTCGTAAATCATTACTTCTAAACGTGGAATGGGGTCTTTTGTTTTTAATAAGGTAAATGTTTTACCTGCCTTTATTTTACGTACATCAAACGAATCTTTGATTTTACTTACAATATCGTGAATTTCGGTAGCATCGTAATTGTGTCTTGCCAGTATCAAACTTAGGTTATCGCCACGTTCCACCGTATCGCGTTCCATGTGGTATTCATTTAAAGAAAATCCATAAGCAAACTCAGGCTTTGTTTCCGCTTTATCAGCAACAACCACCTCGGCAAACTCGGGTTCGGTTTGTTTTTTGCACGATATTACTGCGAAAAAAAGGACAAAAAATGTTATTACTTTTCCAATTTTCATTACAAAGCGTTTTTCCCCCAATTCGCTAATTCTTCATCACTCCACAATTCCGGAAAGAAAATACGTCGTTGGTATTCCGGCAGCATATATTTTTTCCAATCGCTGCCACCCGTTGCTTCTTGCGGACCTGCTTCGCTTTCTATGTATTTTTTTGCCGCTTTAAAGTGCCCGATAACCCAGGTAATATTCACCGTTTTATCATAATGGCGCATGGCTGCACGCAAATCTTCGTTTTGTTGATCTTCTTCTGGCAGTTGCTTAAATTTACGCCAAAGGTTTGAGGTATTGTATTTTTGCATGAAATCAATGAATTCTTTCTTGTATTTTTTCTCAAATTCATTAATTAAATATGATTTTTTTCCTGTTTTGTAATCTTTGCCGGCAGCTTGCCAGTACAGATGTTCAAAAGCGTGTTCGTACGGAGTGTTTCTGTCGATGTTTTCACGGTAACGGGCATCAATCAAATTGATTAAATCGGTAGAAGCAAATTCAATTAAACGGTATTGTGCACTTTGAAAACCGCTTGCCGGCGTTAACGTGTTGCGGAATTTCAGATATTGTTCTGTCTCCATTCCGTCACCCATGATGGTAAACGATGTGGTTAACATATCAAAATAACGCGAAATTCTGCCTAAACGTTCGGTAAAGAATTTCGTGGTTGGATTCTCTGTTGAACACACCTGCTCTATTTCCCACAAAATCATTTTAAACAGCAATTCGTTTACCTGATGATACATGATAAATACCATCTCATCGGGCAAGGTAGAACGCTGAATTTGTAAATTTAACAGTGCATCTGTCTGGATATAATCCCAGTAAGTTATGGGTTTTTGCCAAAGCAATCCTTCTAAATGCGTATCTAATTTTTGATCTATTTGTGTGAATTTGTTTTCTAAAGCTTCAATTTTTTGTTGGCGTTCGTTTGAAATCTCCATTATTCTATTACTTTCAAATTAGTTTTTAAATTTTTATACTGAATTAATTCTGCCTTTAAAGAACCAACAAGTAAACTTGCCTGAATTTTTAACGGAATACGGTTTTCATCGTTTGAAACCCACATGGTTAAACTCTCTTGTTCTTTAAAAACACGACCCGACATGACATACGGACGGAATTTCATAGTATTTACAGTTCCAAATTTAGTTTTAATTTTCTCATAACCCATAAATTTTAATTTAAATTTAAAGGTTTCATCGTCAAAAAACATGTCAATTTGAATTGTTTCGCCGGTTTTGATACTTTTCAGTTTGTCTTGGTTTCGCAAATAATAAAACGCCGATATAACATCCTGAATTTCTGAATGAACATTATATGTTTTTTCTGTTTTTGCTTTATAGTCTTTCAGCAAAACCGTGTTATTGGTATAATTTATAAAGCCTTCTTGATTTTTGGTATATCCGCCTTCGTTTATTTTACGTATAAAACGATAAGGCTGCCCCGTGGTTTTATCAAAATAACTTTGATAATCGTCTTTTACTTTAAAAAATGCTTTTGATACACCAGTGGTATATCCTTCGCCTTTTGCATGATACACTTTTTTACCGTTATAGGTGGTTTCTTTCAGCTCTAAAGTTGCAATTCCGGCATTAATAAACCCATAAGACACCTGAAATTTGAAGTATTCGCCCGATCTAAATGCCGACTCCTGACTAAAACCAACGGCAGATAACATTAATAAAATAAAGGTTAAAAACGTATTCTTCATATTCTTTTCAATTTTTTTACGAAAGATACAAAACAATATCTATTCCAAAGTTATTAAAAACAAAAAAACCCGGCTGTTACCAACCGAGTTTTTATGCTATTAACCAACCAAAAAACTATAAATTATGAAAAATTTATTACACTTAAAAAAGTATCTTACTACCCTTTTTTTGTGAGTGCAAATGTATAAACTTTTAATAGTTGAAAAAATACATTTTAAAACTTTAACACACCTTTAACTTTTAATGATTAATTGCTTAATTTTCAGATTATAAAGTACCGCGTTTTTCTTGCTCTCTTTCAATAGATTCAAACAACGCTTTAAAGTTACCTGCTCCAAATCCGCGAGCACCCATACGTTGAATTACTTCAAAGAACAACGTTGGACGGTCTTCTACCGGTTTTGTAAAAATCTGTAACAAGTATCCTTCTTCATCGGCATCAATCATAATTCCTAATTTTTGTAATTCGTTGATGTCTTCTTTGAATTTATCCATGTGATCTTTCAAACGCTCAGGAATTGCATCATAATACGCTTGAGGCGGAATTGACAAAAATTCCACACCACGTGCTTTCATATCAGATACCGTTTTAATGATATCGTCTGTAGCTACTGCAATGTGCTGAACGCCTTCTCCTTCGTAAAAATCTAAATATTCTTCGATTTGCGATTTCTTTTTACCTTCTGCCGGCTCGTTAATAGGGAATTTAATTCTTCCGTTTCCGTTTGCCATTACTTTAGACATCAATGCAGAATATTCAGTAGTAATTTGTTTGTCATCAAACGATAAGAAGTTTACGAAACCTAAAATATCTTCGAACCATTTTACCCAAACATTCATTTGGTTCCAACCTACGTTTCCTACCATGTGGTCAACAAATTTTAAACCTACCGGTGAAGGGTTGTAATCACTTTCCCATTTCACGTAACCCGGTAAAAACAATCCGTTGTAGTTTTTGCGCTCTGTAAACAGGAATACGGTTTCGCCATACGCATAAATACCTGCCTGGATTACTTCGCCGTTTTCATCAGAAGTTACTGTTGGTTCCATAAAAGATTTTGCACCTCTTTTAATTGTTTCTTCGTATGATAAACGAGCATCTTCTACCCATAAAGCCACCACTTTTACTCCGTCTCCGTGTTTTTTCACGTGCTCGCCAATAGGCGACTGAGAGTTTAAAGCTGTTGATAAAACAATGCGTATTTTATCTTGTTTGATCACATAAGAAGCACGATCACGTACTCCGGTCTCTAATCCTGAATAGGCTTCAGACTGAAAACCAAAAGCAGTTTTGTAATAATGTGCTGCCTGTTTTGCGTTTCCTACATAAAATTCTACATAATCAGTACCTAAAATTGGTAAGAAATCTTGTGCTCCTTCAAATATTTTTTCTAATCCGTACTCAACAGATTTTAATTCGTTTGACATAATTCTATTATTGTTAATTATTGTTGTTAAAAATTAATCTAACCACGACTGATAGTACTGTTCATCGGCTATCTTCATGGCTTCTTCGGTAACCTTTAAAGGTTTAAAGGTATCAACCATTACGGCTAATTCTTGTGTATCTACTTTACCTATGCTTCGTTCCATTGCTCCAGGGTGCGGTCCGTGGGGAATACCTGCCGGATGTAATGAAATATGTCCTGCTTCGATATCGTTTCGGCTCATAAAATCACCATCGACATAATACAATACCTCATCAGAATCGATGTTGCTGTGGTTATATGGCGCCGGTATTGACTCAGGATGATAATCATATATACGGGGTACGAACGAGCAAACCACAAACGCATCGGTTTCAAATGTTTGATGTACCGGTGGCGGTTGGTGAATGCGTCCTGTAATGGGTTCAAAATCGTGTATTGAAAACGCATACGGAAAGTTGTAACCATCATATCCCACCACATCAAACGGATGCGTTGCATAAATCATATCAAAGATTTCGTCTTGCTTGCGAACTTTAATTAAAAACTCACCTTTTTCGTCATACGTTTCCAATTCTTCCGGGCGGCGAATGTCGCGTTCACAAAACGGCGAATGTTCTAATAACTGACCAAACCAGTTACGGTAACGCTTTGGCGTATAAATTGGTCGGCGCGATTCTACGATAAACAAGCGGTTATCATCTGTATCAAAATCTATCTTGTAGATTACTCCACGCGGAATCAACAGGTAATCGCCATATTTAAAATCTAAATTTCCTAAAATAGTACGTAGTTTACCGGTCCCTCTGTGAATGAAAATCAACTCGTCTGAATCGGTATTTTTATAAAAATAATCTTGTGTCTTTCCAGAAGGGGCTGCCAGTGTTATGGTAACATCGCTGTTTGTTAAAACGGCTTTACGGCTTTCTAAATAATCTTCTGTTTTAGGCACTTGAAAACCACGCAAACGGTACGATTGTATATTATTTGCCCGTGCAATTTTTGGTGCAACACTGTAAGAACCTTTAATTTCTTTAACCTGTGTGGGGCGGTGTTCGTGATACATATTGGTTGACATACCATCGAAACCAACGGTACCAAATAACTGCTCGTAATAAAAACCACCGTTTGGCTTCCGGAATTGCGTGTGACGTTTATGTGGTATATTTCCTAATTTATGATATAAAGGCATAATTTGTTTTGTTTTTAATTTTTAATAAAAGCATAGAAAAGCCTTCTTCATTCAGGGTTGCGTTTAATGAAGTATTTTAGTTTCGATAATAATCCTTGCCATGTTTTCATACTTAACAAATATAAAAACATTTTTTTTTGATTTTATTAATTTTAACCTAAAAATAAAAGGCTCATATAAAATGATTTAGACTATTTAAAACCAAAACCCTAAACTAAACCAGGTGTAATGTGTTTTTACTTCAGGCGAATAAGATTGTTTAATTTCCAGCGGACCAACAACGGTTTGAAAGCCATAACCCAGTGCATAACCCGATTTAAGAGGAAGTTCTAACCAGTCGTTATATTGAAACATCGCGTTTTTAAGGTACATGTAATTTGCTGTAAGATTTAAATGGTGCTTTTTATAAAAACGGTAATCGACCCGTATAAGTGTTTTTAAATACGAATTTGAATTAAGACTTAAAAAATCGTAGCCATAAAAAGGTTTTATGTTTGACAGTGATTGGAAACCATAACCGCCTAAAAAGTAATTTAAGTTAGACGACGGCAAACTACCAACGGTTATACCAACATCTCCTTTTAGCTCTACCGATACACGGTCAAAAAACGTTTTAACAACGCCTAATTCGCCATTAATTTGAGTAAAAGGCTCAAAATTTTCGTTGTAATCAGATGAAAATAACGTGTGTTTTATTTCGGCATTAAAATTCACTCCTTTTGTAGGAAAGTATTTGTTATCATACGTATCCAGAATCACATTAAAATACGGGCTTAAATAATGACTGTTATCTAACCAGCTTTTGCCAAAATAAACATTTGATATATCGGCAATTTGGTATTTATGCTCAACACCCAAACCGATCAAAAATTTATCGTTGTAGTAATTCTGCAGGTACAATCTATTGGTAAGATCCGTCCAATCGGCATTAAAAATATCCGAAAGAAAGATCTGATCTGCCAAAAAGTCTTTGTCGTAAGGTTTTACATTGTATTTGAATTTATTCAACCTGCTTTGCATTCCAAAACTCCAACGCAAACCATTATCTACCAAATAATTAAAATTATACCGAACATTGTCTCCGAAAATAAAATCAAACGAAGCCACATCGTTTTTAAACAATAGTTTTTTCTGGGTTACGTTTACCAATGCGGCACTTTTGTAAAGGTGGTCAAAATGTAATCCGAATTTTAAAAACCTGTCTACCGTGCTTTCTTTTAGGTTAAGCACCAAATAATCGCCTTGCTCATCTCCTTTTTCAAAATGATAATTGATGGAACTGAAATTTTGGGTGGCATTTAAATTGGTTATTCCTTCTTTTAGCTGGTTAAACGAAACACATTTATTGTCAAAATAACCTAATTTACCAAAAATATAATCTTTGTTGTAATTTTTAAGGTCGTTCATTTTTACCGAATGAACTAAGATTTCATCGTTAATAACGTAATCGGGCAGCTTGTTTTTCTTGTAGCCCGATCCAAGCTTTTGTATGTCAGCTAATTTTTCTGTTGCCGCATCAATTCCTTTCTGAATGATCTCGCCACCTTTATCAAACGTAATGACCGAATAATTAGAAATATCCGGTTTTATGTAAATATCGGTTGCTTTCACTTTTTCTTCCATCCCCCCGTACATTCCGTAATTGGCAATTTGCATCAAAATATCAAAAATGCCTTTAATATCACTTCTTTCTTTTTTTCCGTCTTGCACATCTACACCGATAATGATGTCGGCACCTTTTTTACGGATTTCTTCAATGGGATAATTGTTCACCACACCGCCGTCTATCAACAACCGATCATCGATTTCAACAGGCGTGTATAACGAAGGAAACGCACCACTTGCCAAAATACTCTGTGGCAGATTTCCGCTTTCTAAAATAACGGCTTCGCCAGATACCACATCAGTTGCCACACATAAAAAAGGAATGGGCAGTTTAGAAAAATCGCTTTCATAACGTACGTGTGCCAATAATTTGTTCATTAAATTATAATTGTACATACCCTTTGAAAGAGATACCGGGCTACCAATTTTAAAATCGTTAAAAGGGAGTTGCAGGGCGTAAATCTCGTCGTTTCGTTTTTCGTAAAAAGATTTTGCTTTTCTGGGGATATAGTCTTGCAGCAGTGCATCTGCATCAACCGACTTAAAAATAGAATCTAACTGTGAAGCGTTGTAGCCCGACGCGTACAAACCACCAATAATGGCTCCCATACTTGTACCGCCAATGTAATCAATTTTTACGCCTTGTTCTTCTAATACTTTGAGTACGCCAATATGCGCCAAACCTTTTGCACCGCCCCCGCTTAATACCAATCCAATTTTTGGACGTTGATTTTCTTGTGCCGAAATTGTCAGCGAAATCAGCCCAAAGTAGCAAAGAAAAAGATGGAATAAACGTTGCATACACAAGAAATAAAATTCTTCATAAATCTAAGAAATTTTAAAACACCAAACTATTATTCCTTCTTTAAAAAAGAAAACGAATGTGTAATTACTATTATTTTTCTTCGCTTGTAACAACCTCTCTATGTTCTCTACCCCAATCAATCATTGATTGAATAATTTTCCCAAACGAACGGCAATATTCCGTGGGTTCATATTCAATAAGAACAGGCGTATCGGGATAAACTGTTCTTTTAACAAGTTTATTCACTTCCATTTCTTTAAGTTCTTTAGACAGCATTCGTGTTGTAATTCCCGGAATACTGCGTTCTATTTCCCGAAAACGCCTGTTTCCATTACAAATAGAATTCATGACAGGTATTCGCCACTTACCACCTATAAAGTACAAAGTGTCTTGTAAAGCCCTTAATTCTTCTCCTTGATTTCTTATCATTCTATAAGTTTATCTGATATACTCTGTTATACTGATTACAAAAGTATATCATTTTTAAATAACTTTGTCAAAAATATTTAAAAATTATGAGTGATTTAAAAAACAAAATAGCAATTGTAACAGGCGGAAATAGCGGAATAGGTTACGCATCCGCAAAAGAGTTTATTGCGCAAGGTGCAAAAACAATCATCACAGGCAGACGAAAAGAAGCCATTGAAAAAGCTGCAAAGGAAATTGGGGCAATTCCGTTTGTGGCAGACCAAGCCAATTTAGAAGACTTAGATTTGCTAAAAAATGAAGTGGAAAAACAATTTGGAAAAATTGATATTCTGTTTATCAACGCAGGTATTACAGGGACAATGGGACTAATTGAAAACGCAAGTCCCGAAAATTTTGATGAAGTAATGAACATCAACTTTCGAGGTGCTTACTTTACGTTGAGTAAATTTATTCCGTTGTTGAATGATGATGCTTCTGTTGTTTTCTTGTCATCTATTGTGGCTTCGACTTACAAACCTAACAGTTCAGTTTATCAGTCAAGTAAAGCAGCATTGAATTCTATAGCGAAAACTGCTGCTGCCGAATTAGCACCAAGAAAAATCAGAGTAAACATTGTAAGTCCTGGACCTCACAAAACCGAAGTAATGAATAAAGCAGGATTGGACGAAACAACAATTCAGAATATTAAAGAATATTTAATAAATGAAATACCATTAAAGAAAATGGGAGAAGCAGACGATATAGCAAAACTTGTTGCTTATTTCTGTACTAATAATGCCAATTTCATTACGGGAACAGAAATAATTGTTGATGGCGGAATGACCCTATAATTGAATACTGAAACTACCTCTCACATTAAAAAAAGCTTTCGGTTTACGAAAGCTTTTTATTTTTTTGTACATTAATTTCTCTGAATAATCGGAATACCGAAATAGAACTCCAATATTCTGGTGCGGAACAGGTAATCGTATTTTGTACGCAGTAAATCGGACTGTGTGTTTACCAACAATGTTTGCGACTGGTTGTAATCAAAAGCCGTTGCCATTCCGTTTTCAAAACGTTCCTTGGTGTAACGGAATGCTTCTTCACGCGCTTTCAGCATTTCTACTGTTGCCAGATATGTTTCCATAGCTCCTTTGGCATCGGCATAAGCGGTATAAATATTGCGTTCTAAATCTAATTCGGTTTGTTCTAAAGCCAGCCTGTTTTTTTCTAAATTAACTTTGCTTCTTTCTACATTATTTCGGGTAAGAAACCCGTTGAAAATAGGAATGTTTAACTGCAAACCGAAATTGTGCCCTTTGTACATATCAAACTGTTCAAAAAAGGGTTTCGGACGCATTACGCCACCTCTTCCATCGGGAATATCCGCATACGAAACGCGGGAACTAAAGCTGTAAAACCCTACCAGCGAAGGCAAATGTGCACCTTTGGCAATATCTACATCTTTCTCGGCGATTTTAACGTTGTTTTCGGCAATCTTCAATTCGGTACGCTCTTGTCGGGCTTTATAATAAATTGATTCAGGGCTTTCAAAAAAGATGGTGTTCGGTTCAAATTCGTATTCTACATCGGCAATATCAAACTCTTTGAAATCTTCCATCTGAAGCAATTGCGCCAGGCTCATTTTTGAAACCAGCAACGCATATTCTGCCTGAATAATCCGTTGTTTATCTGTTGCAATGGTTGCCTTCATATCAAACAAATCTCCACTTGGAATCATACCTGCATCAACCAAGGCTTCTGAACGCACCAACTGCAAACTGTCTGTTAAATACTGTTGCTTTTGAACCTTAAGGTTCTCTTTGTTGAACAATATCTGCAAATAAGCATTTACCACGTTTAGGGCAACATCTTCTTCCATTTTAAGATGTTGGTATTGTGAAGAGATTAATGCCAATTTTGATTTGCGGAACCGGTTTTGATTTTGCAGCCCCTTGAAAATATCTACGCTGGCAGAAGCACCCATAGAGGTAAACTGCGTAGTTTGATTTTCTAAAATACCCGTTGTAATATTGGTGTTTAAACCTGTATTCCACGAATGCGAAGCTGTTGCGTTAACAACCGGAAAAAAGCTTCCGTAAGCATCTTTTTTATCAATTTCGGCAAGCTTGTTGTCCAATTCTATCTGACCAATAGAAACGTTGTTCTCCATCGCGTGATTTACACATTCTTCCAAAGTCCATTTCTTTTGGGAAAAGGAAACAAAACAAGTTAAAAGAAAAGATATGATTATTAGTTTTTTCATTGCTTTTGTTTTTTATTTTAAACCGCAAAGACACAGAGAACACATAGGTTCTCGCTCCCCTCTCCAAAGGAGAGGGGGTTGGGGTGAGGCTTATTTCTTAATCTGATTCCAAACTTTAATTTTATCGTCTTTGGTAATTCCGCTTTTGATTTCTACGTAAATTCCGTCACTTACTCCGAGTTCCACATCACGACGTTCAAATTTCTGATCTTCAATTTCTACCTCAACAAACGATTTCTTAGTTTTTTCATCGTACTGAACCAAACCTTCCTTCACAGCCAGTACATTCTTTGCATTTGCCAGAATAATAGAGGCATTGGCACTTAATCCCGAACGGATAAATGTAGAATCTTTATTAACTAATGTTCCTTTAATCGGGAACTGCATCGCTCCGTTTTCGTTTACGCCTTTAGGAGCGATGTAATCCAGAACGGCATCAAATTTTTTGTTTTCAATGGCACCCACGGTAATTTCCAACGGAAGCCCCAGTTTGATTTTTCCTACTTCGGACTCATCCAGTTTCCCTTCAAAAATCATGTTACCAACATCTGCCAAACTTGCAATAGTTGTTCCTTCGTTAAAGTTATTGGCTTCAATTACCTGATTTCCTTTTTTCACGGGAACATCTAACACCATACCCGAAACCGTAGAACGAATCAGGGTTTGTGCAATGTTCGACATTCCTTTTGTGGTTCCGGTTCTGATGATTTCGGCATTTTGCAGCGTAGCATTGTATGATTGCTGTGCTTGTTTATAAGCGGTTTCTGCGGTATCGAAATCGTTGGCAGAAATCACCCCTTTATCAAAAAGAGATTTCTGACGGTCGTAAATTCTTTTTTGATTTTCCAAATCGATTTTAGCCGTCTGTATCTGGTTGGTTGCAGAATTTAAACTGGAAACATTTGGAACCACCCGGATTTTAGCAAGCAAATCGCCTGATTTTATGTAATCACCGGCTTCTACATATACTTCGTCAATAATTCCGGAAATATTTGGTTTGATCAATACTTCTTCTTTCGGGTTGATGTTTCCGGTAGCAACCGTGCTTTTAGAAATAGAACGAATTTCTGCCTGTTCTGTTTCGTAAACCACCGGTGGCTGGGCATTTTTCTGATACAACCAAAATAATGCGCCTGCAAAAGCAACTGCTAAAAAAACTAAAATGGTAATTGTACAACCTTTTTTCATATATTGTTTATTTAAGGTTTAAGGTTCTATGTTTAAAAATATGTTTTTAATTAATCTTTCTTTCCAATCCAGCCTAAATGGGTATTTTGAAAATGGTCGTTGAATTTCAATCCATAACCAAATATCCGATCCATTGCCGAATGTCCGAATAAAATCACTCCGGCTAAAGTAATCAACGAATTATCCAACAAAAAACCCAAAAGCAGAACGATAACTGCAATCATTTTATGGTGGAAAAAATTATAAATCCACGCACCAGTTTTAGGATTGACCAAATAGCCAATCATTGATACATCGGGCAACAGAATGCAAACAGGAAAAACCCACCAAGCATATTCTAACTGACTGAACAGGATAATTGAGAGTAAAAATTGTCCCAGTTCTTCTACTTTCAAAAGGTTGTTCATTGCTGTTTGTTTTATTTTCATTCTTCCTCCTTATTATTCTGTCCGTAGCGCATCAATCGGTTTTACTTTAATAGCGGTAATTGCCGGAATTAAGCCGGCTAAAAGCCCTGCAACAACCAGTATAAGCAGTGCAATAACCACTACACCCAAACTTACACTTGGATTAACAATAGGAATTTCGTTGCTGTTGGGCGCATTATCTAACCCCAAATTGATTAAAAAAAGTACCAACGAGGCAAAAATAATTCCCGCCATACCAGCTACAAGCGAAAGCACAACCGATTCGGTAAGGATTTGTTTTATAATAACTGCCGGGGTTGCTCCCAATGCCCTACGAATTCCGATTTCCTGTGTTCGTTCTTTAACGATGATGAGCATAATGTTTACAATTCCTATGATTCCCGAACCAAGGATAAAAATCCCTACGATGTAAGAAACTGCTGTTAGAATAGAAAACAACCCGTTAATCTTTTTAAATTCCTGATACAAATCAAAATGCCCAACAGCCCGATCATCTGTAGGATCAATCGTGTGACGGTTTTTTAACAACTTAAAAATACTTTCTTTTAAATCGGTAATTGGTTTATTGTCTTCTGCTGTTATCGTCATCCATCCAACTATATCGCCATAATTAAACGCCTGCTGAAATGTGGTAAACGGTATAAACAACTGCTTTTGGCTTTCTTCTGCATCGCCGCCCATATTTGAAATACTTTTGTAAACGCCCACAACCATAAAATTTACGCCCTGTACTTTGATATACGATCCCAAGACCTCTTCGCCCGGTGCGTATAATTCCCTGATAACACCTTCGCCAATTACAGTAACTTTGCGTCTGTTTTCAATATCGCCGTAATTTATGAACCGACCCTGAAGAATATCCATTGGCTGTTGCAGAATAAATTCGGGGTAATCGCCATATACGTTGTAAGCACCCGTTTTTGTTCCTCTAACCACATTGTTGCTTCCTCTGAAACCGCCCAACTGATTTCTCGGAGACACGTAGAGCAATCCGTCAATATCCCTTTTTATGGCATCTACATCTCCGTTTTTAAAATTATAATTTCTGCCTTGTGGTAACCCTTTATATGGTTTTGAAGTAGAGCTGGTCCACATAAACATGGTATTGGTTGATAAACCGCCCATTTGTCTTTTGATTCCGTTTTGCAATCCCTGACTTGCAGAAAGAAGAATTACCAGGATAAAAATTCCCCAAAACACTCCGAAAGCGGTGATCAGCGTTCTGAACGGATTGGCAGAAAGCGCCTCGATGATTTCATTCCATTTATCTCTGCTAAACATATTATTCTCCTCTTAATGCAACAATAGGTCTTATTTTAGCCGCGCGGTATGCAGGAACAAATCCGGCAAAAGCTCCGGCTACAATTAATATTACAAGTGTGGTAACCGCCACGTTAAAATCTACTTCGGGACGCGTAAAAAAGTCGGCTTCTACATAAGGACCAACAATTTCCCAAACAATTAACCCAAAAATAAGTCCTGAAAAACCAGCAATAACCGTTATAAAAACAGCTTCCTGCAATATCATTGTGATAATTGAAATAGGCGATGCCCCCAAAGCTTTTCGTATTCCGATTTCTTTGGTTCGTTCTTTAACGATAATCAGCATAATATTACCAACACCTACCACTCCGGCAATAATGGTACAAATTCCCACAAACCAAAAGAATGCCTGAACACCACCGGTTATTATGTAAATATTTTTTGCCTGTTCTAACGAGTTATTGATGTATAAAGCACCCTGATCATCGGGAGCGATCGTATGCCTTGCTTTCAAAAAAGTTTCCAATTTTTGCGTAAACTCATGTGATTCGGCTACGGCATTGTCAAATTGCCCACTTTTTTTGAGCGTAAAAGCCATACTGCGGATGCTGTCACCTGCACTGTATGCTTTTTGAGCAGTAGCAATCGGGATAAAAACCCGGCTTTCTTCCCGCTCTCCACCGGGATCAGAATAAACACCGACCACTTTGTAAATCATTCCCGAAACATTCAATTGTTCGCCTAACGGATCTTCGCCGTTTTTAAACAAATCGTTTGCGACTTTTTGTCCGATAATGACGTTTTTTTCATAATTAGCATTATCAGATTGATTGACGAAGCGCCCCTTAACCATCGAAGCATTTTCGATGAACTGATAATCGGGATGAACTCCTTCCACCCGATACGTTCCGGTTTCTTTTTTATAAACGATGTTTCCGCTCCAAACTGAAAAAATCGCGGACTTGTATTCAATATAATCTTTAAGTAACGTGGTAGCTAAATCGTAATCTGCATTGTGCAGCTGAACGCTTCGCCCTACGCCTAATCCGTTATATTCTTTTTGGGTAACTCCGGGCCAAACTGAAACACGGTTAACGGCATCTTGTTCGAACTGTTTTTGAATTCCGTTCTGGATCCCGTTTCCTGCTCCGAGAAGTATCACCAAAATAAAAATTCCCGATGCTACAGAAACACCGGTTAAAGCCGTTCGGAGCTTGTTTTTATACAGCCCTTCAAATATTTCCTGCCATCTTTCAATACTAAACATATTGTGAAGCCCTTATTTGGTTAACCAATTTATCTGATTCTATTTGCCCGTCTTTAAGATAAACAATACGTTTTGTCATGTCTGCAATATCAGGTTCGTGGGTTACCACAAGTACCGTTTTTCCCTCGTCGTTAATCTGCTGAATCAGTTCCATAACCTCATACGATGTTTTGGTATCCAGTGCCCCTGTTGGCTCATCTGCCAATAAAACCTTCGGATCAGAAGCCAATGCCCTTGCAATGGCAACACGTTGTTTTTGTCCGCCGCTCATTTCATTCGGCAAGTGTTTTGCCCAATTTGCCAAACCTACTTTTTCAAGGTAATGCATCGATCGTTCCATACGCTCTTTTCTTGCCATTCCCTGATAATACAAAGGTAAGGCCACATTATCTAATGCCGTTTTGTAATTGATAAGGTTGAACGACTGAAACACGAAACCCAAAAACTTGTTGCGGTATTGCGAAGCAATGGTTTCGTTCAGGTTTTTAATAGGAACGTTGTCTAATGTATAAGAACCCTCGTCGGCTTCATCTAAAATCCCGATGATGTTCAGAAGCGTAGATTTTCCGGATCCTGAACTTCCCATAATAGAAACAAATTCGCCTTCCTTAACATCGAAATTTATTCCTTTAAGAACATGCAGGGAATTTTTTCCCATTTGATATGATTTGTGAAGGTCTTTTATTTCTATCATTATCTTGAGTTTTAAGCGGTTTTAAAAAGTGGTTATTACTTTTTATAGAAAGTAAGTATTATCTTTTACGAAAATGTTACAAGAAAATTGAAATTAATAAAAATGATTATCGGAAAGCTTGTACCAAAGAGAATGTATTAACCCGTCGTCAGTTCGAGCCCGTCGAGAACTTATAAATAACAAAAGAATCCAAAACAACTACAAAAGTTGAGTAAGGTCACAGTAAAAGTGTATCCGTTGCAATACCTTTTTATATTTAGGATCTGTTTTTGATTAAAAATCCCCGTCTTTAATACCATTATATGTAAAGTTACCTCAACTTAGTGTACCGATCAGCTTCCCGAAATAATCTTCTGCCGGTGTTGTTGCCCCCATTTTTCCATAGCTCCTAATACTTCATTCAAGGTTCCGCTATAAGGAGTTAATTCATATTGCACGGTAATAGGTTTGGTGTTACAGACTTCCCGGGTTACGAGTCCATTCATTTCCAATTCCTGTAATTCTTTAGACAGTATTCTTGGCGAAATTCCTGCTTCTCTTGATAATTCATTAAAGCCTTTTTTTCCATTTCTTAATACTGAGATCAAAACCAGTTTCCACTTTCCTCCTACTACGTCTAAAGTATCTCTAATTGCTAATCGCGCTTTTTGGCAGCTTTCATCTGTATGCATAAACTATCCTTTTTGTAACTACTATCCTTTTTGTAACAGATAACAAATGTATAGTATTTATTTGGAAATTTGTATCAGAAATAAAAAATAAAGAGAAACATGAAAATTTTACATTTAGTAACTAGTTCCCGGGGTAAGGATTCTTTTAGTAATAAACTGGGAACGGCATTGATTGATAAATTACGAAAAGTATATCCTGATACTACAGTAAACACCCATAATATCAACCAAAACCCTTTTCCGCATTTAGAAGAAGTTCATATAACCTCATTCCACACGCCCGAAACTCATCGTACCCCTGAACTGATAGAGGCGGTGAAGCATTCCGATATTGCCATTCAGGGACTCATGGATGCAGATACGATTATTATTGATGTACCTATGTACAATTTTACCATACCTTCTACATTAAGAGCGTGGGTAGATCATATTGTACGAGCAGGTAAAACCTTTAAATATACGGAAAACGGAGTGGAAGGATTGATAAAAAATAAGAAAGTATATCTGATGATTGCTTCCGGAGGTGTTTATTCTGAAGGAATGATGAAAGATTACGATTTTACCGAGAAATATCTGAAAGCGATATTAGGCTTTATAGGTCTTCACGATATTACGGTTTTTAGAATTGAAGGAACCGCCCTACCGGAATACAAAGAAAATGCACTACCAAAAGCTTTACAGGCAATAGAAGTATATAATTTTAAAAATTAAAACAATGTCACAGAAAACAATCAAAATCATCGGATGGGTTTTAACTATTATTTTAGCGTTTTTGTTTATAATGAGCGCTTCTATGAAGCTTACTCAAAATGAAACCGCTGTTGCCCAGGCATCAACATTCGGAATAGACGCAACTACTTATCTGTTCATTGGAATTATAGAAATTATTTCATTAATTTTATTTATCATTCCGCGTACAGGTATAATAGGCACTTTACTTTTGGCGGCATATTTAGGTGGTGCCATTGTAACCCATTTGCAACATCAAGAACCGATTGCAATGGCTGTTATCATTCAAATGGTATTATGGATTACAGCTTTCATTCGCTTTCCTGAATTAAGCCAACGTCTTTTAACAGCAAAAAATTAATAGTATGTTACAAAGAACCTTATTAAAAGTAACCCAAAGCCCCTGGCATCAGGGGTTTTTAGGAACAGGCCACAGTGCATCGGCTGTACTGGATGGAATTCCTTATACAGATTCCGATCCTTTTATTGTGTTTATGGATGATCAATTAAACCTTCCCGGCGGACCTCCTATTGGTGGCGCTCATCCTCACGCAGGATTTGAAACACTGACTTTAGTATTGAAAGGAAATGAAAAAGATTGGAAAACAGGGAGTTTTGAAATAATGACCGCAGGAAAAGGCATCATACATACTGAAGAAATTACCTCTGAACAAAACTTACATATCCTACAGGTTTGGCTGGTATTACCTCCAGAAAAAAGATGGGCAGAGCCACAGCTACAACGCATTTTATTGGAAAACGTACCAACGATTAAGAATGAAAATTTTGAAATTCGTGTGTATAGTGGCAGCAGTAACGGTTTAACCTCACCGGTTCAAAATCACACACCGCTTACATTGGTGGAATATAAAATGAATTCCAACCAAAACATTGTTCAGGAATTACCGTCTGAATATAACGGATTGATTTATGTTTTAAGTGGTTCGGTTCAAATTGGAGAAAAAACGATTAAAACAGGGCAGGCAGGCTGGTTGAATAAATTGGCAGAGCATACCGAAAGTGAAATTCAATTTTTATCTTTAGAAAAAGAAACGCATTTTGTTTTATATGCCGGGCAGCCGCATAAAGCCCCGGTGATTTCTCACGGTCCGTTTATTGGAGATACAATGGAAGATATTACTCGGTTGTATAAAGAATACCGAAACGGGGAAATGCCCCATGTGAATGATTTGCCCGATAACCAAAAAATAGAATTTAATCCTTAAAAAATATAGGTAAATGAATCAAAATTTGGAATGAAGAAAAAAAATATAAAATTTTATTTGTACCATTTGGTTCAAAACATATACCTTTGTAAAAATTATGGCAAGAAGTATCGAATTTATACCCGAAGAAAAAATTACCAAAGCACTTGAAGTATTTTGGGAAAAGGGTTATGCCAATACTTCATTGAATGATTTGGTAGAAGCCACACAGCTCAACAAAAGTAGCCTGTATAACAGTTTTACGGACAAACATACACTTTTTGTGGAATGTTTGAAAACTTTTTACGCGCAAATTCAGTGCGAATATAAAGGGGCTGTAAGTTGCTGTACAACGCCCGCTATTAAACAACTTGATACTTTGATTGACAAAAAAGCCGATGAAAGTAATGTTGAAAAAAGTGCCTGTTTTGTTGCCACTACCTGTTTTGAAATGGCAAATGACACCAAAGTTCAGGCTATTCTGACTTCTGGAAGCCAGAAAATGGTTGAAATTTTCACGGCATTTATTGAACGGGCACAAAAAGAAGGCGATATTCCAAAAGACAAAGACGCAACTATAATGGCGCATGTTATACTCAATTCGTTTACCGGATTTCAACAGTCTTATATGTTGTACAAGGATATCAAGCTGATCAAGAAAATGGCAGAAGGACTAAAAGCCTATTTAAGGGCATAAAAAAATTTGATAAAATCTGAACTAAACAGTTCAAAATATAAAAGGAACAAAAATAACTTTGAAAAATTGTCGAACATAGAAGTTCGAAAAAAATATCAAAGGTAGCAATTGAGTCATCACAGGAATCGGCGGTTAATTTTTTTTATAAAAAATCAGAAACCTTAAAAAATAAACTTTGCAGATTTTTTTCATTTATTCTGTACCGATTAGTCCAGAATAAATAAATTTTAAAACAACAAAATATGGCAATAAACAGAAAACTAAAAGAAGCGATGCATTAGCAAAATATAAAAAATCAACGGCTTTTTTTGACCTATTTTGTACCAATTGGTTCAGAATTAATTTATAAATCAGTAATAATTTCCAATGAAAAAAATTAATTTAATTTATCATTTTGCACTTGCTGCAATTCTTTCTTCCTGCAATTCAGGTGAAACACAAAACCCTTCGGCTAATACAGTCGTACAATTACCACTATATATTATAAACGCACAAAATGTTCATACTTATCAGGAATTTCCTGCAATGCTAGAAGGTCGTTCCGATGTGGAAATTCGTCCGCAAGTGGGTGGTTACCTGCAGAAAATTTTTGTAGATGAAGGTGATTTTGTACCAAAAGGCCAGGTGATTTTTAAAATCGAAGACCACCAATACATCGAAGCACTCAACAATGCAAAAGGTATGTTAAACGCTGCCGAAGCAGCCCTTATCAATGCCAAGCTCGAGGTCGAAAAGCTATCCCCCTTGGTTCGGGATACTGTTGTTTCCCCTTATCAGTTAAAATCGGCACGAGCCTCTGTCAGCATTGCAGAAGCCAATAAAAAACAAGCGGAAGCGGCTGTTACTTCAGCTAAAATCAATTTGCGTTACACTACCATAACCGCACCTGTAAGCGGCTATATTACCCGCCTGCCAAAGAAACAGGGGAGTCTGGTTTCCTTAGCCGACCCGCTACCACTAACAACACTGTCTGACAATGCCGAAATTCACGCTTATTTCTCGATGAATGAAACTGATTTCTTTGCTTTTGGAGAAAAATACGCAGGCAGCACGCCGAGCGAAAAAATAAAAAATCTACCACCGTTAACGCTTTTACTGCCAGATAATACAGAATACCCACAACAAGGACGCATTGATATGATTGATGGAAAAGTAGATAATTCCACAGGAGCTATCACACTTCGGGCAAGTTTTCCGAATGATAAAGGAGTACTTCGTTCGGGTAATACAGGTAAAATAAGACTTGGTACACCACAGCAAAATGTATTGGTAGTTCCGCAATCAGCAACCTTTGAACTACAAAATAAAATTTATGCTTTTGTAGTAGCCAAAGACGGTAAAGCCGTGAAAACATTGTTAAATGTTATCGGAAAAACCCAAAACGGCTATTTAGTAAAAGAGGGAGTCAAACCGGGCGACAAAATTGTGTACCAAGGCTTTGATACTTTACAGGACGGGGCTATTGTAGAAGCAGAAAAAATCGTATCAAATTCAGACATCAATTAACATCTAAGCAGAAAAAACATGTTAAAAAAATTCACAGACAGGCCCGTAATGGCTACTGTCATCTCCATATTATTGGCTATTTTGGGTATAATAGGGCTCAGCCAGCTACCCTTACGGCAATTTCCGGACATTGCACCGCCCGCCGTTCAAGTCATGGCAATGTACCCCGGAGCTAATGCCGAAACCGTACTGCGCTCGGTAGCACCTTCGTTGGAAGAATCCATTAACGGAGTGGAAAATATGACCTATATGACTTCCACAGCAAGTAATGACGGCTCGTTGGTGATTTCCGTTTATTTTAAGTTGGGCACCGATCCCGATCAAGCCGCTGTAAATGTTCAGAACCGTGTTTCGCAAGCTACAAGCCAGCTTCCTGCCGAAGTAATACAGGCGGGAATTACTACCAACAAACAACAAAACAGTTTGATTATGGTAGTGGACCTGTATTCTGAAAACGAAGCAGAATATGACCAAACCTACCTGGCAAACTACGCTCAAATCAATATCATTCCCGAAATCAAAAGGATTCCGGGTGTTGGACAATCAATCATATTCGGCGGTAACAAAGATTATTCAATGCGGGTTTGGCTTAATCCGTCGCAAATGGCTTCATACAACATTACGCCACGTGAAGTGATGGCAGCCATTCAGGACAAAAATCTTGAAGCCGCTCCCGGAAAATTCGGAGAGAATAGCACACAGTCGTTTGAGTATGTGATTAAATACAAAGGAAAAAACAGCGATCCTGCCAAATATGAAAACATGGTAATTCGCACCAATCCGGACGGAACAATGCTACGGTTAAAAGATGTTGCCCGCATAGAATTTGGTGCTTATACTTACGGTAATTTCACTCGTGTAAACGGAAAACCGGGCGTAAACATTGCCGTGATGCAGTTACCGGGTTCTAATGCTAATGAAATCCAGATTGCGATTGACAAACTGATGCAGAAAGTGGAAAAAGATTTCCCGAAAAACGTGAAATACCTCACACTTTATAATACCAAAGTAATGCTCGATGCATCGATTGACCAGGTAAAACACACGCTGATTGAGGCTTTTATATTGGTGTTTATCGTGGTATTCTTGTTTTTGCAGGATTTCCGCTCTACACTGATTCCTGCCATAGCCGTACCCGTGGCGTTGCTTGGAACTTTCTTTTTTATGTCGGTTTTCGGGTTTTCTATCAACCTACTCACACTGTTTGCCTTGGTGTTAGCAATCGGTATTGTGGTAGATGATGCCATTGTAGTGGTAGAAGCGGTTCACTCTAAAATGGAACACCGGCATTTGCCGCCCAAAGCGGCTACACATTCAGCAATGAGCGAAATTACGGGTGCTATTATTTCTATTACGCTGGTAATGTCTGCCGTGTTTATTCCGGTTGGGTTTATGCAGGGTTCAACAGGTGTATTTTACCAACAATTTGCCTTTACACTTTCTATTGCCATTATGATTTCGGCAATTAATGCACTTACATTAAGCCCTGCCTTAGCAGCGCTGTTCCTGAAACCGCACCGAACAAAAGCTACAGATGAGAAAACGACTTTCAAAGAACGATTTTTTGCAGGATTTAACTCGGGATTTGAAAAAATGACGAACCGATACATTAGCAGCGTACGTACTTTGGTAAAATTCCGCTGGGTAACATTGGGGGCACTTGCAGTGATAACTCTTGCCACGATTTACATGGTAAACAAAACACCGTCTGGATTTATTCCAAGTGAAGACCAAGGTTTCGTGGCAATTTCGGTTTCATTACCACCGGGAAGTTCACTTGAACGAACTACTAAAATTATGGAAGAAGTAGAAGTTGTTTTAAAACCAATTGAAGCCAATAAAACATTAATGGGACTGTCGGGTTTTAATATAATCACACAATCTTCAAGTTCTTCCTTCGGAGTTGTTTTCCTAAACCTGAAACCGTCAGAAGAACGTGGAGAAATTAAAGATATCAATGCGATTATGGACGAAGCCCGCCAAAAATTATCCGCAATTAAAGGAGCCAACTTTTTTGTGTTTACATTTCCCACCGTTCCGGGATTTAGCAATGTAGACGGATTGGATTTTGTATTGCAGGACAAATCAGGAGGTTCGCTTACCAAATTCAGCGAAGTGGGAAACAATTTCATTGGCGAACTAATGAAACGTCCTGAGATTGCAGTAGCATTCACTTCGTTCCGTACCGACTATCCACAATATGAAATGGAAGTTGATGAAGACAAAGCTGAACAACTCGGTGTAAGCGTAAAAGAACTAATGCAGACCGTTCAAGCGTACTACGGCAGTTCACAAGTTTCCGATTTCAATCGGTTTGGCAAATATTATCGGGTAATGGTGCAGGCAGAAAAAGATTTTCGTACCACGCCCGAATCGCTGGATGCCGTTTTTGTAAAAAACAGAAACGGTGAAAATGTACCGGTGAAAACCTTGGTAAAACTGACCCGTGTATACGGTCCTGAAAATGCTTCACGGTACAATTTGTTTAATTCTATCGGAATCAATGCCATTCAAAAACCGGGATATAGTTCAGGTGATGCTATACAGGCCGTAAGAGAAGTAGCCGAAAACTATTTACCACAAGGTTATTCGTATGATTTTTCGGGAATGACGAGAGAAGAAATTTCAGCAGGCGGACAATCACTCATCATCTTTGGTCTGAGTTTGATCTTTGTGTATTTCCTTTTAGCTGCACAATACGAAAGCTACATTTTACCCTGGGCGGTAATTCTTTCCATTCCAACAGGTATTTTCGGGGTGTTTGCCGCTATTGGTTTAACAGGAATTTCCAATAATATCTATGTTCAGGTGGCATTGGTAATGCTCATCGGGCTATTAGCAAAAAATGCCATTCTGATTGTGGAATTTGCTATTCAGCGACGGAGGGCGGGAAAAAGTTTACTGGCGTCGTCTCTGGAAGCTGCCAAGTTAAGATTACGCCCGATTATTATGACTTCTTTAGCATTTATTGTGGGATTGATTCCTATGATGCGTGCTGCAGGACCTTCAGCACAAGGAAACCACTCAATTAGTATTGGTGCTGTGGGTGGAATGTTGTCGGGTGTAATTCTGGGATTGTTCGTCATTCCCGTATTGTTCATCGTATTTCAATATCTACAGGAAAAAATATCACTGCTCAAACCACATCAGCATATTGATTTGGAAAACGAATTAAATCCACATCATCATCGTTAATTTTTAGAAAAATGAAAGAGTATTATTATATAACAGTAGTTTTGCTACTGACGCTGACGGGTTGTAAAGTTTCAAAAGACATTACAACACCAACGCCCGAAATGCCGCAGGAATTTCGCAATGCGTTTGCCGTAAACGACACGGTAACCATAGCCGATTGGGAATGGGACCGTTTTTTCCCGGATCAGCAGTTGCAAGATCTGATAGCCAAAGCCGTTGCAGGAAATTATGACCTGCAAACGGCTCTTAAAAACATAGAAAATGCACGTTTGCAGTTACGACAATCCAAATGGGGGCAAATCCCGCAACTGAACGCTTATGTAAATGCAAGTACGAGTATTCCTTCGGAAAACAGTTTGAACGGATTAAGTGCCAATAGTTTTTTGGAAACAAGCCACATTGAAGATTATGTATTGGGTTTGTCGTTTTCATGGGAAGCCGATATTTGGGGCAAGATCAACAGTCGCAAAAAAGAAGCTCTGGCTACTTATCTGGCTACGGAAGAAGCCAAAAAAGCCATACAGGCAAACCTTGTGGCTACGATAGCACAGAGTTATTACAACTTATTAATGCTGGACGCACAACTCGAAATTGCCAGGAAAAATAAAGCATTAAGTGAAAAGACGGTTCGCATTATCTCCCGACAGTTCGATGCCGGGCAGGTTACACATTTAGCCGTAGAGCAGGCAGAAGCACAACGTTTACAGGCTGCACGAATTGTTCCGCAGGTTGAAAAAGAAATCACAATTCAGGAAAATGCATTGAGCATTCTTACTGGTACGATGCCTGCCGAAATTCTAAGAAATAGTAACCTTACTGAAATTGAACTGCACGATAGCTTACCAACAGGTATTCCTGCTTCATTATTAAGTTTTCGTCCTGATGTAAGGGCATTGGAATACGAATTAGATGCAGCCAATGCCCGTGTGGGCATTGCCAAAGCGTATTTGTATCCTTCGCTCAGCATTACGGCCAATGCAGGATTAAACTCCCTGATGACGGATAACTGGTTCAACATGCCCGCATCATTGTTCGGAACCTTAGCAGGAGGTCTTACCCAGCCGTTGTTGCAAGGAAAAAAACTACGAACACAATATGAAATCGCAAAAAACGAACGAGAGAAAGTCGTTATTGCCTTTAAACAACAGGTATTGGTTGCCGTAGGTGATGTGTCTGATGCGTTAGCGGAAATCGAAAAACTGAACGAAGAAGTGGCTTTTGCCCAAGCAAGAGTTAAGAACCTACAAAAAGCTGTGAGCAATGCCGACAAATTGTTTTCGAGCGGATTGGCAAATTATCTCGAAATCATTACGGCTCAAAACAACGTACTGCAAAGCGAGCTTGACCTGGCAGCAGTAAAGAGAAACCAGCTTTCTGCCGAAGTTAAATTATATAAAGCACTTGGTGGCGGTTGGAAATAATATCATAACGATCTGCTGTCTGTAAAAAGACAGTAGATTGTTCCTAATTATACAGAAAACAACCATAGTGTCCTCCAAATTTGTTGATAAACAATTTCATTTAATCCTTTTTTTCAGGCGAATTAAAAAATGCTCTGACTTTCTCTGCTTTTGATTTCCCAACAATTTTTATAATTTCTTCTTCGGGAGTTTCGCCTAAACGTTTTATAGATTTAAACTGAATCATTAATTTTTCCATTGTTTTATCACCAATGCCCGGAATTTTGGTTAAACCGCTATCTATGGCATTTTTGCTGCGTTGGTTTCTGTGAAAGGTAATTCCAAAGCGGTGTGCTTCGTTTCGCAAATGCTGAATTATTTTCAATGTTTCTGATTTTTTATCCAGATACAGTGGAATGCTGTCACCCGGATAAAACAACTCTTCCAAGCGTTTGGCAATACCAATAATGGCTATTTTTCCGCGCAAGCCTAAAATATCCAAACTCTTTAATGCAGCACTCAACTGCCCTTTTCCTCCATCGATGATTATTAAATCGGGCAATGGTTCGCCTTCGTCCAACAATCTTCTGTACCGACGAAAAACCACTTCTTCCATAGAAGCAAAATCATTGGGTCCTTCTACGGTTTTGATATTAAAATGACGGTACTCTTTTTTGCTGGGTTTTCCGTCTTTAAAAACCACACAGGCAGCCACCGGGTTGGTTCCCTGAATGTTTGAATTATCAAAACATTCGATATGTCGCGGTTCTTTATTCAATCGTAAATCCGATTTCATTTGTGCCATAATTCGATTGGTATGCCTTTCCGGATCTACAATTTTTATCTGTTTTAACTGATCCAATCTGTAATAACGGGCGTTGCGTTCGGATAAATCGAGTAATTGTTTTTTATCGCCGAGTTTTGGAACAGTAACCGATATTTTTTCGCCCAAATCAACTTCAAACGGAACAATAACTTCTTTGGTTAACGATTTAAAGCGTTCGCGAATCTCTATAATGGCAAGCGTTAACAGTTCTTCATCGATTTCATTCAATCGTTTTTTGAGTTCCAATGTATGCGAGCGAATGACTGCTCCGTGTGCAATTTGCAGAAAGTTGACGTATGCCATCGTTTCATCAGAAACAATAGAAAACACGTCAATGTTGGTGATTTTTGGGTTTACTATGGTAGATTTTGCCTGATAATTTTCTAAAATCTGTATTTTTTCTTTTACTTGCTGGGCTTCTTCAAACTTCATCTCTTCGGCATAATTCATCATCAGCTTTTTGAAATCTTTTAAGTTTTCTTTAAAATTTCCTTTTAAAAGCTGGCGGATGCTTTTTATTTTGTGCAGGTATTCTTCTTCTGATTCCAATGCTTCGCACGGCCCCAGACAATTGCCTATATGGTATTCTAAACAAACTTTATACTTGCCGTTTTTAATGTTCTGTAAGCTTAAATCATAATTGCAGTTCCGCAAAGGATACAGTTCCCGAATTAAATCCAACAAAGTATGCAACGTTCTGCCGCTGGTGTAGGGTCCAAAATATTCCGAACCGTCTTTGATGAGATTTCGGGTAGAAAAAACTCTGGGAAAACGTTCGTTTTTAATACAAATCCACGGATAGGTTTTATCGTCGCGCAATAAAATATTATAACGTGGTTGTAAATTTTTAATCAGATTATTTTCCAGCAGCAACGCATCGGTTTCTGTTTCTACCACAATGTGTTTTATGGTCACAATTTTTCGCACCAATACATTTAAACGGGCGTTGTCATGCGTTTTATTAAAGTAAGACGACACCCGCTTTTTCAGGTTTTTTGCCTTGCCAACATACAGCAACTTTTGATCTTTATCAAAATACTGATAAACACCCGGTTGATTGGGAAGTGTTTGCAACTGTAAGGCAATATCTGGCTTTGTGGACATATCAAAAGTCTTATCAAACAAATTTACGTCAAGTTTTTTGAATACATTAATTGAAATACTATCTTTAAAAAGTTTATTTAAAGATATGGAACTTACTTCGAAACATTTCGAGATTTTAGGAAGAACAGTTATTCCCGGTGAAACCAAAACCATTGAGTTAAACATTGCAACGTTGCATACAATGACCGAATTGAAAATGCCGATTGTTGTTTCACGGTCGGTTTATGACGGACCCACAGTATTGCTGTCTGCAGGTTTACACGGTGACGAACTGACCGGAATTGAAATTGTGCGACAAATTATCCGTCGGGGAATAAGTTATCCTGCTTGCGGAACCATTATTTGTATTCCGTTGATCAATGTATTTGGCTTTGTTAATCAGTCACGCGATTTTCCCGACGGACGTGATTTAAACCGTGTGTTTCCCGGTTCGGCGAGCGGTTCACTGGCAAGCCGTTTTGCGTATCGCATTATGCAAGACATTGTTCCGGTTGTTGATTATGTAATTGATTTTCACGCAGGTGGACGCGGCAGATTCAACGTTCCGCAAATTCGCATAGAGCCCGATAATTTAGAATTAGGTGCACTGGTAGAAGCTTTTTCGACCCAATTTCTGCTTTATTCAAAAAACATCGACGGATCGTTCCGAGAAGCCTGTGATAAACTGGGTAAGAAATACATTTTGTTTGAAGGCGGTAAAGCGTTGGATATTAATGAAGCTGTGATCGAAGAAGGTGTTCAGGGTACCATGCGTTTTTTAGACAACTTAAATATGTTACAAACAAATTTTAGTTCTAAACTTCCGGAAAAGCCAATGATTTACATAGAAAATTCTACTTGGGTCCGGGCACAGTATTCCGGGTTGCTTCATAACTTTATCGAAGCCGGAACGTATGTTGAAACGGGAGCCGTTTTGGGAAAAATCAGTGATCCTTATGGATTAATTGAAGAAGAAATTCTTGCACCAAATAACGGATATATTATATGTACCAATCAGGCGGCAATTGTTTTTCAGGGTGATGCCGTTTATCATATTTCAACCAAATTAAAAAATGAATAAAAAAGAATTACGCCAAAAATACAAACAGCTGCGAAACCATTTAGGTTTTGACGAAATAGAAGATTTGAGCCTGCAAATAGCCAACCAAAGCTTAAAGTTACCTGTATGGAATTGTGAAAATTACCACATTTTTTTGTCGATTCACGAACACAAAGAAGTACAAACCGATTATTTGTTGCATATTTTAAACGGAAAAGATAAAAACGTGATTGTTTCCCGATCTGATTTTGAAACCCGAAAAATGACCAATGTGTTACTAACCGACAATGTAATTATTAAAAAAAACGAATGGAACATACCCGAACCAATCAACGGATTTCCAGTTGCCAATGATTTAATCGATGTGGTTTTTATTCCGCTGTTGGCTTATGATGTTTTTGGAAATCGCGTAGGGTACGGCAAGGGGTTCTACGATTTGTTTTTATCAAAATGCAAACCCGATGTTGTAAAAATAGGGTTATCGTTTTTTGATCCGGAACCCGAAATAAGTGATGCAGAAAACCACGATATTAAATTAGATTATTGCATTACACCAACAAAAATCTATCAATTTCAGTCGTAAACTTAATATTGGTAATTCGCTTGAATTAAAATAGAAATATATTTTACCTTTACAAAAAATAAACAAACACATGAATTACATTACAGAAATACTTATTTTATTGTTCTTGGCGATTACCTTTTTACAATCGGGTTACGATAAAATTGCCGATTGGAAAGGAAACGTTGGCTGGTTAAAATCTCATTTTGCCAATACATTTTTAGGAGATAAAGTTCCCTTTTCACTTGGTATCATCCTTATTCTGGAAATAGTAGCAAGTATTTTGGCTTTAATAGGAATCGGAATGCTTTTAACAAATGGCTCTAAAGAAATTGCTCTATGGAGTGGCATCATTTCATGCATTACCCTTTTGTTATTGTTGTTTGGGCAACGCATTGCAAAAGATTACGACGGCGCAAGAACTATCGTCATATACTTTATTCCTACTATCTGCTTGGTATATCTTTTACAATAAATACACCTTTTTATTAATCTATATTAATTCTCATTTAGATTGAAGTGAGTAAATTTGCTGAAAATCAAACAAAAAAATGGAATTAATAAACGCTTTAAACTGGAGATACGCTACTAAAAAAATGAACGGAGAAAAAGTAGCCGACGAAAAAGTACAAAAAATTATAGAAGCAGCCTATCTGGCACCTACTTCATCAGGATTACAGCCTTTTGAAATTATTTCAATAAGCAATGAAGAATTAAGAAAAAAAATCCAGCCGGTGGCATATGGTCAAACTCAAATTGTTGATGGATCGCACCTATTGGTTTTTGCTTCTTGGGATAAATATACCGACGAACGAATCGATGCTATGTTTGATCACATGAATACAGAACGCGGTTTGCCTTTAAACACTACCGACGAATATAAAAACGGGTTAAAAACTCAATTATTTGCGATGACCGAAGAACAACAGGCTGCACATACAGGGAAACAGTCGTACATTAGCTTCGGAACAGCTATTGTTGCTGCAGCATTGTTACAAGTTGATGCCACACCAATGGAAGGCTTTGTACATAACGAATTAGACGATTTGTTAGGTTTAAAGGAAAAAGGACTGAAATCTCAGACCATTTTAACTCTGGGTTACCGTGCAACTGAAGGAGACTGGTTACAGGGAATGAAAAAAGTGCGTCACCCTAAAGAAAAATTCTTAACTGAAATAAAATAAGCCTTTCTGGCACAGAATTTGATTAACCACTATAAATTTATGAAAAGGAAAATTTAATTGGTTAGTTTATTGTAAAAAAGTCCCACAACAATGCGGGACTTTTTAGTTATATATTGGCATTAAAATAATTCCATCTAAAGTAATACTGAATATAAAACGCATTATCAGCAAAGTAATAACGCCTAATAAAAAACCATAGATATAAATTTTATTTAGTGTAAATCTGTTCATCATCCACCTCACTAAAAAATAGAGTGTGCATAATACTGCTAAAAGTATCATAGGAAATACTCCCATTTCATACACAACACCAAACAGTACAAAACCCACAACCTCTGTCTTTGAGAGAAACCAGAAAATAAAGCAAAATACAAGCATTATACTAAAAGCCTTATCAATTGCTTTTTGTTTTTTATATTGTGAATATAGATTCAATGTATTAATTTCTGCTCATCAGTAAGCGTAACACATACCAGAACAATAACATTAGCGATGCAAACAACGATAAAGCAGCTGCAATGTATTGGTTGGTTCCAAAGTTGTTTTTAATTTGGTGGGTGTTGTATAAAATAGATCCTGACGCCAAAACAATCATCCCTACAGAGAACCATAAGCCCAAATCGAAATTAAACAACATTCCGGCAACGATGGCTCCAATTGCAACAAAAAATCCAATGGCTAAAATGCTGCGTAAAAATGAAAAATCGGCTTTGGTACTAAAAACCACAAAGGTCAACCCTAAAAACAAACTTCCGGTGATGATTGCCGCCTGTGTCAATAACTCCGGACTTCCGGTATAGTAAATAGCAATGTAAAGTATCGGTACAAAAATCAATGCTTCGGCAACAATGTACAATAAATATCCTAAATATTGTTTAGACAAACTGGCATCGTTATAAGCCATTTTTTGAGCAATGTAAGACACTCCCATAAATCCGCCTAACAAAACCAGCCATAAATAGCCTTGCGTTAAACTTAACATGAAACTTACTAAAGGTTCAATGCGTAAAAAAACAGCTTCTAAAATTACAAAGGCTACTAAACCGAATGCTAAATTTAGATAGGTTTTTCTGTAAAAAGCAGCTTGTTCTTGTTTTGTTGACTGAGCAACTAACTGAAATGTTTCCATAAAATTTATTTTGTTTATGCTTTAAAGATAAAAAGATTTCTTTTTGCAAGAAACCTTATTTAAAAACTTTTTTATTAAAAAGAATCAATAACCCCACACCGACTGAGATGGCAACATCGGCTACGTTAAAAATGGCATTGAAAAAAGTGAAATAGTTTCCGCCCCAAAAAGGGATCCAATCGGGCAGGTATCCTTTCCAAATCGGAAAATAAAATAGATCAACCACTTTACCGTGGAACCAGGTTCCGTAAGGCTGATCGCTAAATAAGGTGGCAACTTGTCCGTGGCTGTCGTTAAAAATAACGCCATAAAAAACAGAGTCGATAATATTACCAACCGCACCTGCCAAAATCAAGGCAATGGCAACGATTAAGATGGCAGAACCTTTCTTTTTAACCGAATCGTGCAACCAATAAAGAATTCCGCCCACAGCGATAATTCTGAACAAAGTTAAGATCAATTTGCCATAATCTCCGGGTAATTCAACCCCCCAAGCCATTCCTTCATTTTCTATAAAATGAATGCGGAACCATTCAAGATTCATGACTTTTATAAAATCGTCGATTGCAAAATGGGTCTTGATATATATCTTTGAAATCTGATCGATTACGATAACGATAATTGCTAAAAAAAGTGCTTTCTTAAACGACATACTACGCAAAAATTTGCACAAATGTAAGGTATTTATAGCAAAAAACGCTCTTAATTAAGAGCGTTTTATCAATTATCGTTGCTGTAATTTGGCCTCCATGCTCATTGTTGCGTGCGGAACCAGTTTTAAGCGTTCTTTTTCGATTAATTTACCTGTAACACGACAAATGCCGTACGTTTTGTTTTCAATACGCACTAAAGCATTGCGCAAATCGCGGATAAATTTTTCCTGACGTATTGCCAATTGTGAATTTGCTTCTTTAGAAAGCGTTTCACTGCCTTCTTCAAACGCTTTAAACGTTGGCGATGTGTCATCGGTCCCGTTATTCAAATCATTCATATAAGCACTTTTGATCAAATCTAAATCAGCTTGTGCTTTTTCTATCTTCTTTAAGATTATTTCTTTGAATTCTGCTAAATCTGCGTCTGAATATCTTACTTGTACATTCTCCTTTTCCATAACTAATCCATTTATTTTGAAACATTAATTTTGGTTACTATATCATCAAATTCAATTTCTGTACCATTCTGCAAATCATCAACAAACTCAAGCGATTCAGTCAATGTTTCGGCTTTTATATAATCAATATTTGCTTTAACGGCTTCTTCGACTACTGCGTTTTGCAGCATTTTAATTTTTATTTTATCGGTTACTTCAAACCCTGAATCTTTACGGATATTTTGAATTCTGTTAACCAATTCGCGCGAAATCCCTTCTTTTTTCAATTCATCGGTAAGGGTAATGTCTAAAGCTACGGTAATTCCGTTTGCATTGGCAACCAGCCACCCTTCGATGTCTTGCGATGAAATTTCAACATCTTCATTTGTTAATTTAACAACATTTCCGGATATTTCCAAAGAAATTTCGTTGTTTTTCTCTATTTCACCGATTTGTTCCTGCGAGAAATTCTGAATTGCTTTTGCAATGTTGCCCATTTCTTTTCCAAAACGCGGACCCAATGCTTTGAAATTCGGTTTGATTTGTTTTACCAAAATTCCCGAAGCATCACTTAACAATTCTACTTCCTTCACATTTACCTCAGCTTTGATTAAATCTGCAACTGCCTCAATTTCTGCTTTTTGATTTTCGTCTAAAACAGGAATCATTACTTTTTGTAACGGCTGGCGTACTTTAATCATTTCTTTCTTACGCAATGATAACACTAAAGATGATACAATTTGCGCTTTTTCCATTTTACTTTCCAACGACTTATTAACAATTTCAGTGTCAAATTTTGGAAATTCCGCCAAATGTACAGATTCAAATGATTCTTTTGCAGTTGTTTGTGTTAAATCTTTGTAAAGACGATCCATAAAAAATGGTGCAATTGGTGCCGATAATTTTGCAACCGTCACCAAACACGTATATAACGTTTGATATGCCGCTATTTTATCTTGTGCATATTCGCCTTTCCAAAATCTTCTTCTGCATAAACGTACGTACCAGTTTGAAAGATTCTCCTGAACGAAATCAGAAATGGCACGAGCCGCTTTTGTTGGTTCATAATCGGCATAGGCTTCGTCAACCGTTTTGATTAGCGAGTTTAGTTCCGATAAAATCCAACGGTCAATTTCCGGACGGTCTGCCAAAGGCACTTCTTCTTCACTGTAGGTAAATTCGTCGATATTGGCATATAATGCAAAGAACGAATACGTATTGTACAACGTTCCGAAAAATTTACGACGTACCTCCGTGATGCCGTCCAGATCGAATTTTAAATTATCCCAAGGATTGGCGTTTGAGATCATGTACCAACGCGTAGCGTCAGCTCCATGTTCTGCCAAAGTTTCAAAAGGATCTACTGCGTTACCTAAACGTTTGGACATTTTTTGTCCGTTTTTATCCAATACCAATCCGTTTGAAACAACATTTTTATACGCTTTTTCACCAAAAACCAAAGTTCCGATGGCATGTAATGTATAAAACCAACCACGTGTTTGATCGACCCCTTCTGCAATAAAATCGGCTTGCCCCCAAACCCCCAAAGGGGGCTTTTTGAGGGTGTAAATAATTTTTTCTAAAACAGCATCAAGATTATTTAAGACTTCTTCATTTGTAAATCTTAATACTGCATATCCACAATCTTTAAGACATTCATCTCTTTCCTTATCTTTTTCTTTTACTTCAGAATTATTATGGTACCCACCATCTATTTCTACAATTACTCTACGTGATAAACAGACAAAATCAACAATATAATTATCTATTACGTGTTGTCTTCTAAATTTGTAACCTTCTAATTTTTTATCTTTAAGAATTTCCCACATTATTTTTTCAGTTTCTGTGGAATTATCCTTGTTTTTTTGTGCATTCTCTTTTAGAAGTCCATAATTTAGCTTATCAGCTGTTTGATAGTCAAAATCCCCCCTTCCTTTGGAAGGGGCTGGGGGTAGGCTAAATGGATAATGCCATTGTGCATAAGGCATTGAACCTGAATCAAACCAAACATCAATTAAATCGGTTTCGCGTTTCATTGGTTTCCCCGACGGAGAAATCAGCGTGATGCTATCTACCACATTTTTATGCAAATCGATCTTATCGTAATTGGTTTCAGTCATATCGCCTACAACGAAACCAGCAAATGGATTAACCGTCTGAACGCCTGCAGCTATTGCTTTTTCAATTTCGGCAACCAACTCTTCTACCGAACCAATGATGATTTCTTCGGTCTTATCTTCGGTTCTCCAAATCGGCAACGGAATTCCCCAATAACGTGAGCGGGACAAATTCCAATCGTTGGCATTTTTCAACCAGTTCCCAAAACGGCCTTCGCCGGTGGCTTTGGGTTTCCAATTGATTTCTTCGTTCAATTCGAACATCTTATCTTTTACCTCCGTTACCTTGATAAACCAGGAATCTAACGGATAATATAAAATTGGTTTATCGGTTCGCCAACAATGTGGGTAACTGTGCACGTATTTTTCAACCTTAAAGGCTTTGTTTTCTTCTTTTAAACGGATTGCAATCTCCACATCAACCGATTTTTCGGGTGCTTCGCCTTCGTTGTAATATTCGTTTTTTACATATTTCCCAGCCATATCGCCCATTTGAGCCACAAAACGCCCTTGTAAATCTACCAATGGCACAGGATTTCCGGCATCATCTAACACTAACATTGGCGGTACGCCAGCATCTTTGGCAACCTTGGCATCATCGGCACCAAAAGTAGGTGCGGTGTGAACGATACCTGTACCATCTTCAGTTGTTACAAAATCTCCAGGAATTACCCGGAAAGCTTTGTCTGCATCTTCATAAGGCAAGGCATAAGGCAATAACTGCTCGTAACGAATACCAACCAAATCGGCTCCTTTGCATTCTTTTACAATGAAGTATGGAATTTTTTTATCGTTTTCTTTATAATTCGTTAACTCTTGTTCTGTTTCAACTGCGAAGAATTTACCTGCAAATTGTTTTGCAACTAAAGGCTTACCTAATATTACATTTATTGGTTGGTTGGTGTATTGGTTGAATGTTTTTACCAACACATAATCGATCTTTGGACCAACCGTCAATGCGGTATTACTTGGTAACGTCCACGGTGTCGTTGTCCAAGCCAAGAAATAAGCCTCCCCTAACCCCTCAATACGAAATGCTTTAGCCAAACTGTTAGCCCCCTCTCCTTCGGAGAGGGCTGGGGTGAGGCTTTTAAACTGTGCTACAATAGTGGTATCGGTAACATCGCGGTAAGACCCCGGCTGGTTTACTTCGTGCGAAGACAAACCGGTTCCCGCTTTTGGCGAATACGGTTGAATGGTATAGCCTTTGTACATCAATCCTTTGTCGTAAATTTCTTTCAGCAACCACCAAACACTTTCCATGTATTTGGGTTTGTAGGTAATGTACGGATCTTCCATATCTACCCAATAACCCATTTTTTCGGTTAGATCGTTCCATAAGTCGGTATAGCGCATTACGGTACGTTTACACGCCTCGTTGTATTCTTCTATCGAAATTTTTGTTCCAATATCTTCTTTGGTAATTCCTAATTCTTTTTCAGTACCTAATTCTACGGGCAATCCGTGGGTATCCCAACCAGCTTTACGTTTTACCTGAAAACCTTTCTGGGTTTTGTATCTGCAAAAAATATCTTTAATAGCACGAGCCATCACGTGGTGAATACCGGGTTTTCCGTTTGCCGATGGCGGCCCTTCAAAAAACACAAATGGTTGATTTCCTTCGCGAGAAGTAACCGATTTGCTGAAAATAGACTGTTCTTTCCAATACTGTAACATTTCGCTTGCTACCGTTGGCAAATCCAGCCCTTTATATTCTGTGAATTTAGTGCTCATTGTACTGTTTTTTAATTCAATGTGCGAATTTACGGAATTTCGGTTAAACAAATCGCATTTTTAATTTTTTGGGAACAAAGATACCCGAAGTTTTTACAATTGTAAGATGCTAATACACTTACTTAACATTCTGTAACAGAATGTTGGATATTAAGAAAATTATTAGAGCCTGTTTAAAAGTTATTTACTTGTGTTTAGTAGAGATACAAAAATATTTTTTACGTTTGCAAAAAATTTAAACACTTTCTTTTTATATGAAAAAACTTAATTGGGCTTTTATGTTGTTGGTACTAACAACATTATTTGCTTGTGCTAATGACGAACAATTTTTAGAACAAGAAAAAACACCACAAAAAACTTTAGCACAGCGAACCGCCGGCAACAACCCTTACAATTTGGATAATATGCGGCTTGCCTATCAGTATTTAATAGAACAGGGCAGGTTAAACCCTGAAATGTTTCCCGGATTTGAGGTACGCACTACGCATAAGTACGTTAAACTACAACCCATTACATTAGAAGAGGAAGACCAAATTAATGCAGATACCACTTTTATTGCATTAGACTACCCGTTAGATGTTGATTTGCCCGAAAGCTATTTTGAAGACCGCGGAGAATTAGAAGAAGGACAAATACCTGAATACTATTCCAGCTTAAAGATTAACCAAAAAATAGCATACAATGGAACTACAGAACTTATTGAAGAAATGTATGTACCCGAAGAAGATCCTTATTTTGAAAATGCCGATGAAGATTATGAACAAGGTACACGGCAAATTACCACACGTGCACAATTGCATGACGAATTGCTTTTTACTGCGTACTTTTTTAAAGGGTTGGAGCATTTGCTTAACGAAGGCGACGCCGATGCAGCAAAAGGCACAACCGTAGACGATAACAAACCGCAAAAACCGGTATTGACCAATGTTGACAATACTCTTGTTTTAGACGGCGATAACCAACAGCGTTTTAACGATGCCATTATTAAACCATTGGGTATTGGCAAAAAATGGTATCCAAGCGGTAATTTAAGATATACCGACACCTCATTACCAACTGGTAATCAAACAAGACCACTACCGGGAGCACAAGTATTATTACGCCAGGGTGTTACCATGCGCCAGGCAATCACCGATGCAAACGGTAATTTTAGCACCAGTAAATTACGCGGAAAAGCACGTTTTATTGTACAGTGGGAACGTGCTAAATACAACATTAAAAACAAAGGTTTATGGCAGGCAGAAATGAGAGGTCCAAAACAAAGAAGCTCATGGAACCATACCATACAGGCACACCACGGCGAAGATGTGTACCATTCGTTAATACACGTAGCCTGTTTAGATTATTATTACGGCAATCGTTTTGGTTTAACAGCACCAAAAAACAATATACGCATAGCAGCACGCCAAACTTCTTCAGGGCAATCAAGCCACGTAGCTGCACGTGGTATATTTTATGCAATTTCCATTAAAAAATGGGGCGATAGACATTGTGATATATACGGCACCACCATACACGAGTTGGCACACAGTGCACACAGAGAGGTAACGCAAGGCGGTTATGATAATGCGGTTATGGATGCTTATATAAATATATTGAACCCCAACCCCAATGCCAAACGCTTTTTAGAGACTTGGGCTACAACCGTAGAGCTTTTATTTATACAGCAACGATATAATGTGAACCCAAATACAGCTAACACTACAGATATATTGCACCATAATTATAGACAATTAATGCAGAATCAAAGCACAATTGCAATGGGATATTATACATCTTGTGGATTTGATATGATAGATACTCGCAATCAAAACAGTACTAATGTCACAAGACCCGTTGATAACGTTTCTGGCTACACCCCTAAACAATTAGAGCAATGCTTACCGGGAGTAACAACATGGAGTGCTTGGAAAAACAAGATTAAAACCGTACACAATAACCCAACAGAAGATTTCTTAGATGAATTATTTGCTAATTGGTAACATTATGAAAAAGATGATTTTATTTTCTCTGTTTTGTATAGCAGGGTGTACTTGTAATAACGAAGAATTAAGTAAAAATTTAATAAATTCCGCAAATAAGGAATATTTAAAAACCAATTCTGAAACGGTATTGTTTAAAAATCAAAACAACACAGATATTATAGTTCAGTTCGAAAGCTCTTCTTTTGTTACAAGTAAAGATGATGTTGGTCCGGAATCTTGTGAATACAACACTTACGAATATGGTAAGAGAATGTTTAATATGGGAAACTATTCTGGACAAATATCAATTGATTACAATTCAAATTTATCAATACAGATTAACGATAATGTTGACTATAATACGTTACTATTAGAAAATCCTCAAGAAGAGAACTTTGATAGTTTATTAAATGATATTGAACTTTCAGGTTTTACATTTAACAATGTATTAGTGTTGGAAAAAATTACCGAAGATGGTACTATTAATAAAATAATTTACAGCAAAACCCACGGCATAGAATTTATATTGTTTGAAGACGGCACGTGGTACAAACGTGTAGAGTAACAAACAGCACCTTAACAATGTTAAGGTGCTGTTTGTTTTACTTAAGTATTAAAATTTAATGTTTGTTTATATAAGATTTCGGAACAAATCCAAGATAACAAAGAGGTTAATGTTTTTAAAACCTATACCCCACAGCCACCGCTAATTTGGCATTTGCCCAAGGACCTTTTATTTTAACATCGACCCCTTGGTCATGAACATTATAGGTATAGTCAACCACAGGCAGTTCAAAATCGTTAATGGCTTTGCGAATTTCGGCTTGTTCTTCAGCGTTTAAAGTACGTTTCCCGTTTAATTCGCCCGATGCAAAACCATAGCTTGCCCCCACAAAAGTAACATCAACATACCATTGCGATGCCAACCGCCACTGTGCACCAAATGCCAATCCACCGGAAAAGCCGTCCACATTTCCGTTAATGGTTACATATTCTATCTGATCATTGTAAATATAATCTACCGGTATATCCACAGCAAAGCGGTCATAGCGGAGAAATGGGGCTATATAAAAACCCTGCATTCCTTCTTTACCTACATAAAAACGGACTTCGGGAGTAAATGAAAACGCGTTCATTTTTACATCTTTTAAAATATCAATAGCTCCTTTGTCTTTTACAATATCTTCTACGGTTTTAAAAAACGGAATGCTGCGTTTAGGCATCATGTTGATCGTAGCGGCAAGGCTTGTTTTAGATGCAATTAACCGTTCGTATTGCAAGGAAATAGTTGAGGAAGTTAATCCGAGAACATTCCATTTTACCATGTTTTTACTTTCTGAATACCCCGCAATTTCCTGAGCGTTTGCAAAATATGAAATGCAACTAAAAAACACTATCATTCCCTTTTTCATAATCACTTCTATTTAAAATGGATAACGGTTAATTTACACAAAATATTTCTATAAAAAGCATAAAAAAACGAACCTGGTTCAGATTCGTTTCTTAATTTTAAAAAGATAAAGAAATTTACTTTTTCACAAATTTATTTACCGTTGCACCGATTTTTAGAATATACATACCACTTCGTAATGTACTTATATTAATCTGTGTTTTATCTTCGTTATTAACTGTTCCCGATAAAACATATCTTCCCGCCATATCATAAACAGTATATTCTTTATTAATATTTTCTTGGAAAGATACATTCAGAATATCTGTTGCAGGGTTAGGGAATAGAGTAAACTCCACATTTTCCTGGTCTTTCACAGATAACGGATTTACTGCAAAACGATAAACAGTGTTTGGTGCCGGCACAGCATCTAATCCAACAGGCTCATCATCTGGATCATCTGATTCTGTGTAGGTTGGATTTGCAATAGTACCGTCTATGTAACCACCTTGAAAATTAGTATCAGTCATATATGCCAAAATTACTGTTGAATAAGCTTCATCATTCAACATACTTAAATCAGTAATATTATGATCTCCATAATGATATTCAATGCTGTTATCAACTTCGTAAAACCAAATCTGGTAATTCAGATATAATGTAGATGTTGTACTTGTCATTTCTTCCATTTCCAATCCTGCATTCTTGATTTCCAACTTTAGAATACGGCTTCCTACAGTCCCTTCTACTTTATAAGAAATTGGAGATTGAGAAGCACCTGAAAAAGAGAAATTTCTATCCATTATGAACGTTGTTACTGGATAAAGAAAAACCGCATCAAAATTATTCCAAACATCACCTAAATAGAAATAATCATCATCAAATCCAAAATCATTATATGTATTTCCAAAGACAGAAATTGGGAAGGGAGATGCTACCGGTCCAAAATCGTCCCAATCCCAAACTTGTCCGTTGTTCATACTGGTAGCTCCTGTAAGGTCAGCATAGGTAGCGGTGCTTTTGGTAAAGTTGTAAAAATTCTGCTGTGCAGAAACCGTTAAGCAACAAAAAAAGGCAGCTAATACTAAATTAATTTGTAATTTGTAATTTGTAATTTGTAATTTTTGTCATAATAAATAAATTTTTAAACAAAACTACCCTTTATTTTCTAAAAATCAAACAATTAAAACCTCAATTAGCTAATCATTTCGCCACAAAGTGCTATTTGAAAAGCTTTAGAGAATTCTTCGGTTGATAAATTCTTTGGCAGTAAAATCATCATTTTTGTAATGGCGGCTTCGGTGGTAATATCGTACCCTGAGATGACACCGATTTGCTTTAAAGCACTTCCGGTTTCGTATTTACCCATGTCCACGCTGCCTCCCCAACACTGAGTTACATTTACAATTTTTATACCGCGGTCTATGGCTTTTTGCAGTGTATTGATGAACCAGAATTGTGTGGGTGCGTTGCCTGATCCAAAGGTTTCAATAACAACACCCTTTAAACCGGGAATGTTTAAAACCGCTTCTAAAACACTCTGGGTGATTCCGGGAAAGATTTTTAAAACAAACACATTGGTATCTAATTCTTTCTGAACTTCTAACCGGTTCGAGGTATAAAAATCATCTAACAAATGTTCGCTCACTTTTAAATGCACACCCGATTCTGCCAAATGCGGTAAATTAGGCGAAGTAAACGCATTAAAATGTTCGGCTGAAATTTTTGTGGTACGGTTGCCACGGTATAGTTTGTATTCAAAATACAAGCCTACTTCTTTAACTACCGGTTGGTTGTTTTCTTGCAATCCGGCAATTTGTATTGCTGTAATAAGGTTTTCTTTAGCATCGGTTCGCAAATCGCCAATGGGTAACTGTGAACCTGTGAAAATAACGGGTTTTGAAAGGTTTTTAAGCATAAAGCTCAATGCCGATGCAGTATATGACATGGTATCGGATCCGTGCAATACTACAAATCCATCAAAATCATTGTAATTTTTTTCGATGACTTCTGCAAGGGTTATCCAATGCTCGGGATTCATATCGGAGGAATCAATAGGGTCATCGAACGAATACGTGTCAATGGTGCAATCTAATAACTGTAATTCGGGAATGCGTTCTAATAGCTGGTCAAAATTGAACGCTTTTAGGGTACCGGTTGTAAAATCTTTAACCATACCAATGGTGCCACCCGTATATATTAAAAGAATAGCAGGTTTATACATTTTGCAGATTTAGTTTGTTCACAACAGGATTGGCGTACATTTCTAAAAACGTTTCAACCACTGTTTCATTATTTTTATCTACTTTAAGTTCTAAACGACGTAAAAACAATTGTTTTTCTTTATCGGAATATTCTGTTTTGAAACGATCGGTATTGTTTAGTAAATCATAAGCAATATAATTGGTTGGCCACAGTTTGTAATTACCCACAATTTGCGCGTCGATTACTTTTGCTAACAGCTGTATTTGCTTATTAACATTTGATGTTTCGTTTTTAATCTCATCAAGTTCTGTGTCTAAAACATTGCCAATATGCAAGTGAATACGCTTTTTTTGACCAACAACCCCGCTCATTAGATTCAAGAAATCTTCGTTTTTGTCTTTAATGTATAGTTCATCTGAAAGCTTTGCCATTAACTGTGGCATTTTCAATTTATCTGTTGGGTCGTATTCATAAGAAATACTAACCGGAACAATACGCAGTTTCTTGAAATAATCCATCATTGACACTTCATCGCAAGCCATCCCAATCATTTTCAATACCCCCTGATGTGTAGCATCGTTACCGTCTTTCGTACGTCCTTCGCGCTGTGCAATCCAAACCGAACGGTTTTCTTCTTTCAATAAATAACACATATATTCAGACAACAACTTGCTGCTATCTAACAATTCACGAGGCGAAAGTCCGCGTTTTACAATGAAGTTACGGTTTAGTTTCGCCAAATCCATAAACAATTGTTTCTGTACCAGATTATCGCCTACTGCCGAACCCGTCATTATTTTGCCGTGTTCCATCAGCAAAACGTTTAAAAAACTGGTGTCTAATAAAATATCGCGGTGGTTTGAGATAAACAAGTAAGATGTGTTGTCATCTAATTTATCAAATCCTGAGCTGGTTAGTCCTTCAGATGAATTTTCCAAAACACGCTGTAAGGTGTGATAAATGATTTTTGATTGAAAATCACGAATGCTTTGTATGCTGTTTACAAGTTGTGCAACCTGTTCGTCGGAATATTCTGGAAACGTGTACTCTATCAACGATTTTACCATTGGATGATGTGCGATATTCTGAAGTATTCCGGGCACTTCTTCGTCATGGTAAAAACGTATCGAATCGAATTTAGACATAGTTTGATATTTTCGTAACTGAAACAAAGATACTTCCAATTTACAATTTAAAAATATTTAATGCATTTTTTGTTGTTTGTGCTGCAATTTCGGTTACCGGCAAATTATAGATAGCTGCCAATTTCTGAGCCACCAGTGCCACATAACTGCTTTCGTTGCGTTTGCCACGATGCGGAACCGGTGCCAAATAAGGCGCATCGGTTTCTAAAACAATGTGGTTTAACGGAATTTGATTTAAGAACTGATCAATTTTTCCGTTTTTAAAAGTGGCTACTCCGCCAATTCCCAAATGCAGATTCAGATCAATGGCGTGCTGTGCCTGATGGAGATCTCCTGTAAAACAGTGAAAAATCCCGAATAACTCATCGCTTTTTTCCTGTTCCAATACTTCAAAAACCTCATCAAAAGCTTCGCGGCAATGGATATTAATAGGTAGTCCCCGTTTTTTTGCCCATTGTATCTGCGTTTGAAATGCCTGTTGCTGAATTTTTAAAGTAGATTTATCCCAATATAGATCCACCCCGATTTCGCCCACGGCAACGTAAGTTCCCTTGTTTAATTCTTGTTCAACAAAAGCCAATTCCTGTTCAAAAGTATCTGGTTTTACATAACAAGGATGCAATCCCATCATTAAATGAACATTTTGCGGATATTGTTGTTGTATGTGCTGCATCCCTTCAAAATAAGAAGAATCAATTGCCGGAACAAAAAAATGCTGAACATTAGCTGCCAGCGCACGCTGCATTATTTCTGACCGGTCGTTTTGAAATTCTTCGCTATACAAATGGGTATGCGTATCAATTAAAATCATTTTGTATTTTAGCTTTTGTTTTTACCACAAAGAACACATAGATTTTTATTTCTTCATAGCAAAACTACGGAAACTTTATCTTCAATGTTTTTAGACACATTCTATGTGGTTAAATTATATCAATTATCTATTTTTGTTGCGTACCAAATTTTTTAAAAAATTAATGAACGATATTGTAACTGTTTTAGAACAGCAAGATTATTTCAGCATTCCGTTTCGCATTCGCAAATCGAACCATTTGTTTGTTCAGGCAAAAATCAACCGCGTAAAAGGATTGTTTTTGATTGATACCGGTGCATCAAACACTTGCATCAACAGTTCCGAACAAACTCTTTTTAATTTGCTTTCAAAAGCACATAAAGCCAAAGCGTCTGGTGCCGGTGCCAATGGAATGCACGCTGAAATTTCTGTAAACAACAGCATTCAGTTAGGCAAATGGAAAAAGAACGGCATTGACATTATTCTGCTTGATTTAACGCATGTAAACATTGCGTTAAACGAATATGATTTACCAAAAGTTCACGGAATTATTGGCAGTGATTTGTTAAAAAGCCATCACGCCATTATTCATTATCCGTTACAATTACTTTTTATTAAGTGATTGCTTTTGCCATTCGGCAGCCACGTTCTCTAATTCTGTGTACCAATCTTCACCGTATTTGCGGATTAAAGGTTCTTTTAAAAACTTGTAAACAGGTACCTCTAATTCTTTTCCCAACACACAGGCATCGTCACAAATATGCCAACGGTTATAGTTTACCGCTGAAAATTGCGAATATTCTTTTATGCGGATGGGATATAAATGACACGAAATAGGTTTTTTCCACTGAATCAATCCTTCGTTATATGCTTGTTCTATACCGCACAAAGCCGTGTCGCCGTCAAAAATAACATAGGCACATTCTTTATTGTTGATTAAAGGTGTTTCAAAATCGCCGTCTTCACCAACCACCCAGGTACCTTGTTGCTCAATGGCATCAATCCCTTCGGCACGTAAATACGATTTAATTTTAGGGTAGATCTCTTCTAAAATAGCAGTTTCGTCTTTATCTAAAGGCGCGCCGGCATCTCCGTCTATACAACATTGTCCTTTACAGGCTGTCAGGTTACAAACAAATTCTTTTTCAAGAACATCATCTGAAACAATTGTTTTTCCAATCTGAAACATACATCAATTCATTTACAGCTGCAAAGTTACAATTATTTAGTAGTTTATGAGTAATCTTAAAAAACTAAAAAATAAACGGCTGTTTTTTTCTTAATTTTTATCTGATTATAAATACCTTTGCAAAAAATATAAGACGCAATGGAAATTGATTTTAGAGAAATATTTACAGCCGGTATGATTTTGTTTGCCGTTATTGATATTTTGGGATCGATCCCTATTATTGTTGATTTACGATCAAGAGTTGGAAAAATTCAGTCAGAAAAAGCATCCATTGTAGCCGCTTGTATCATGATTGCTTTTTTATTTGTGGGTGAACGTATTTTAAGTTTAATTGGCATCGATGTCAATTCTTTTGCCGTGGCAGGTGCTTTTGTATTATTTTTCATTGCGTTAGAAATGATTTTGGGCATTAGCCTATATCGTGATGAAGAGCCTAAGACAGCATCTATTGTTCCTTTGGCATTTCCTTTGGTTGCCGGTCCGGGTGTAATGACAACTGTTTTAGCACTACGTGCAGAATATCAAACAATCAATATTGCTATTGCCATTGTTGTAAACATTATAGTTGTATATGCGGTACTAAAACTTTCAGGTACTATAGAACGTTTAATTGGCTCAAATGGCTTAGGTGTTATTCGCAAAGTTTTTGGTGTAGTGCTTTTAGCCATTGCTGTTAAATTATTTGCTACTAATGTTAAAGGCTTGTTCAACTAATTAAATATTTTGTACTTTCGTTCCCTATCAACAAAATAAATCAATAATGAAATACGTTACATACATAGTTATAGCCATTGCTATTGCTTTGATTGTATTAAACATTACAAAATTAGATTTTAACAATTTATTTCAGGGCGAAAGCGTTGTTGCCCTAATTTGTATTTTTGCCGTTTTATGTGCGGTGATTTTATTACTTATTTTTAATACTTCTAAAGCAATAGACAACAAAAATAAAGAGTAATGTTTGATTGTTTAATAATTGGCGGTGGTGTTTCGGGCATTTCATGTGCCTTGGTATTAGGTTCTGCTAAAGAAAAACCTTTTGTAGCCGATAAAAACATAGGAATTATTCTTCATCAAAAGACATCTATGCTACAAGATGCTCTCTTTAATAACGCCTACGGAATTGCCCCGGGAACTTTGGGTGCCGATATATTAAACCAAACAGCAACTGATTTAAAAAACCAATACCCACATATTACACAAATTGTAAATGAGCGCGTGCTGTCTGTTGTTAAAGAAGCTGATTATTTTTTAGTAACCACTACCCAAAACATTTACGAAACCAAGATTGCTGTAATTGCTGTAAACTCAAGTAATCCGTTTACAATTGATGGATGTTTGCAGCCTTACGTAATTCCACATAAAAAATCACTGCCCAAAAAAAACCGCATTCAGTTAGAAAACAACGACCATTTGGTTACAGAAAATATTTATGTGGCCGGAACATTGGCAGGTCACCGCAGTCAATTAGCAATTGCCGCAGGAAGTGGTGCTGCGGTAGCTACAGATATTTTAACTTTATGGAACAACGGTATTGAAACACACGCACATGATAGTGTTAGGGTAAAAAACTAAAACTACGTGATTAAATATTAAAAACACCACCCGATATTTCATATCGGGTGGTGTTTTTAAGGAATCTTTTTATTGCTCTATGATTTTACTTTCTATAAAACAAATTATGATCGATATATTCCCAAACCTTTGTGTCTAACATGGGGCGGATGTTCTTTTTATCTTTGATGCTGTTTCTTATAAAAGTTGATGACAGTTCAATAATGGGCGCCGTAATTTTGTGGATGTTTGGATGGTTTACAAATTCCTGCGGAATTACATCCGTTGAAATTCTGGGATATACATACAAATCATAATCTTTGACAATTACTTCGTAGTTTTTCCATTTTTTTAATGACTTCAGGTTGTCTTCGCCCATAATCAACGAAAACGAATGTTTAGGGAATTTCTCGTGCAGATGTACCAACGTATTTACGGTATAATTAGGCTGTGGCAGTTTAAATTCAATATCGCTGGGCATTATTTTATCATAACCTTCGGTTGCTAAATAAACCATTTGTAAGCGATGATAATCTTCTAATAAACCTGTTTTCTTTTTTAAGGGATTGTGAGGTGTAACAACCATCCACACCTGATCTAAATTGCTGTTTTCAACTATGTGATTGGCAATGATTAAATGTCCTACGTGTATCGGATTGAATGTTCCAAAATACAGCCCTACTTTCATTTGTTAGTTATTTAAAAAGTTTGAAACCAAAAGACAGGCTTCTCTTTTAGCCGTTTCTAAATCGTGGTTTTCTAAAATGACATCAAATTCGGGTGCACGCGAAATCTCACGTTCAGCTTTCTCTAAACGCATCGCAATTTTTTCATCGCTTTCTGTCTGGCGGCATTTTAATCTCCGCTCCAATTCTTCCACTGATGGCGGACTGACAAATACTGCTAACGTTTGTTCCGGATATTGGCTTTTAATATTCAATCCGCCCACCACATCAATATCAAAAATTACGTGTTTGCCCTCTTCCCAAATGCGTTCAATTTCAGTTTTTAACGTTCCGTAATAATTGTCTTTATAAACCTCTTCATATTCCACAAAAGCGTTTTCTGCTATTTTTTTTTGAAATTCTTCAGCCGAAATAAAATAATAATCTTTGCCGTTGATTTCTCCGTTTCGCATATATCTTGATGTTGCCGATATAGAAAAATCTAAGTGTAATTGTGGCTGGGTAAGCAAATGTTTTACAATTGTTGTTTTGCCCGAACCAGACGGTGCCGAAAAAACAATCAATTTTCCTTGTTGTGTTGTCATTTTTGTTCGCTGTGATTACAGAATGTTTAAAACCTGTTCTTTAATTTTTTCCAACTCATCTTTCATCTTCACTACCAGTTTCTGCATTTCGGAATGATTTGATTTAGACCCCATGGTATTGATCTCACGACCCATTTCTTGTGCAATAAAACCTAATTTTCTGCCGCTTTGTTCGTAGGCATCCATGGTTTCTATAAAATAATCTAAATGATTGGTTAGCCGCACTTTTTCTTCGTTGATGTCTAATTTTTCAATATAATAGACTACTTCCTGCGCATAACGACTTTCATCGATTGTTACCTCTAACTCTTTCAGGTTTTGCTGTAAACGTTCTTTTACGGTTACAATACGGTCATTTTCATAAGTTGTTATTTCTTTCATATAACTTCTTATGTTGTTGATACGCTCTGTAAAATCGTTCCCTAACTTTTCTCCTTCCTGCTTACGGAATTCATTGATGTTTTTAACCGCCTGATTTAAAACTTTTACAATTTCGTTCCATTCTTCCTCATCTACTTCGCAACGTTCTACTTTTAATGCATCGGGCATGCGAACAGCCATTTTCATTAATTCTGTAGGGTCGGCATCGGGAATAATGTTCCGCATTTGTGCAATGTACGCTTTCACAATAGGTGCGTTCAACGTTGCCGATGTTTCCTCGCCGGTAACCTCAACATATACAGAACATTCCACTTTTCCTCGTTCTAACTGTTGTGCCATAACATTGCGGACTTCAAGTTCTTTTTCTTTGTATCCTTGTGGCAAACGCACACTTAAATCTAAATTTTTAGAATTAAGCGATTTAATTTCTACCGTAATTTTTTTTAATGGCAACTGCACCGATGCTTTGCCAAAACCTGTCATTGAATAAATCATAAATAATGAAATGTAAGCTGCAAAGTTAATATAATTGGTATAAAATCAATAAACTATTATAAAACAAAAAGCTGTCTGGAAATCAGACAGCTTTAATTTAAAATATTAAAGAAAATTAGGCTTCTTCTTTTTGTAATAAAAACTTATAAATTAATCCGCCCACAATAGCTCCTGCAATAGGTGCCAACCAAAACAACCATAATTGTGTTAACGCTTCACCTTGTACAAAAAGTGCCTGTGAAGTAGAACGTGCCGGATTTACCGATGTATTGGTAATAGGAATTGAAATTAAATGAATCAGCGTTAGTGCCAAACCAATGGCAATCCCTGCGAATTTACCGTTTGCCCATTTATCCGTTGCTCCCATAATAATAATCAGAAAAAAAGCTGTTAGAAGGAATTCAGCTAAAAAAGCAGCACCCATACTATAGCTTCTACCTGCGTATCCTTCCATTTCGTAAAAGTTGGTTGCAAAGGCTCCTGCCCCTTCTGTAGAAAAAGCTCCGGCTCCGTTTAAAATTAAATACAAACAACCTGCCGCCGCAGTAGCGCCAAGCACTTGTGCAATGATATACGGAACTAAATCTTTGGCGGGAAATCTGCCTCCTGCCAATAAACCAAAACTAACCGCCGGATTAAAATGACCCCCCGAAATATGCCCCACGGCATAAGCCATTGTTAAAACAGTTAAACCAAATGCCAATGACACACCAGCTAAACCAATCCCGATTTCTGGAACTCCTGCTGCAAATACAGCGGCTCCACATCCTCCGAAAACCAACCAAAAGGTTCCGAAAAATTCTGCAAATAATTTTTTCATCAACTTTATTTTTTATATTTATGTTAAAGTTAACAAAAAAATTAAATAATCATTTTTTAAAAAAAAAAAAAATCAATCAATGGCTTCTAACATTCTTTCGATATTTTTTGGACTGTTACCTACAAATATCTTCTCATTATAAATAATCACAGGACGTGCTAAAAAAGTATAATGCTCTAAAATGTATCGTTTAAAATCATTTTCGGTTAACGTTTCATCTTTTAAACCCATTTCTTTATAAAGCTTTGCCCGTTTGCTGAACAGTTTTTCATAGCTGCCGGTTAACCGGTGCATTTCTTCAAGTTGTTTTACAGTGATTTCCTGTTCTTTGATATCCTGTAATTCAAACTGACTGCTATTTTTAATTTGTTTTAAAATCTTTTTACAAGTATCGCACGTTTTTAAATAATAGATTTTTTTCATTTTTTTATTGTGGTTTAATAATCTGCTTCAACAGTTCTTGATTGTTTTTATATGTTTCAATTTCACCAACGTGCTCTAATGTAAAGGCAAGTAACGTTGCATTTGAAACATTTAATTTATTTTCTTTTTTAGATTTAAAATTTCGGTAAATATATAAAGGTGTTTTTAATATACCCCACGGAATTGCCCACCAACCAAGCAGAATTGTTGAAATTAATGCTTTATTGTTTTGCTTATTTAAACAATTAGGGCATGCTATCATACTTTCGGTATTGGTATAAGTAAAAAGCAAAAAACTTTTTACGGTATAAACTGATGTTCCGTTCAACTTTTCATTTGAACTCTCACAAACCGGACAAGGCAATTTTCTGATCAATTCTGCATAAACCTCAATTTCTTCTAAAGAATATTCTTTGTTTTGAGCCAAAACTGCTTCGAAAAGATCAGGACTTAGCTTTCTTTTTTTGATTTCCTTTTTAATAATCTCATAAACTTCGGGACGCAAGCCGTGGGCATTGGTGGTTAAAAGCTTTATAAACCGATTATCCGACATTTTTTCATAATGTTTCCGAATGTCTTCTAAATCCATATATTATTTTGGTTGTATATTTTCGTTAAACAACAGGTTCACTATTGAATTTTATCATTAAATTATCCATAATTGCTTCAAATAGGTTTTTTGTCTTTAATAAATCATTGTAAGAAACATCATATAGGTCAATATAAGTAGCAAGTTCATAATGATTTTCTTTTAACGGGTTGCCCCAGATACCGTTAGAATTATCTATATACAATCGCTCAACATTGCTTTGTACTATTTTTTCAGCAATGGATATATCTACAAGCTTTGAGACGTTTTTTTTGTTAGAATTGATGATAAATCTTGAATCAAATGCTGAATTTCCTGTTTTAAACTTCTTTGTACTCAAAAAATCCCGGATTCTGGTAATCAAGTTTGGTTTCTCAATATTTAAGAATAAATTCTCATTACATTTAAACTGGCAATAAACCTGGTAACAAAAGATTCTAAACTAACTCTTCCTGAAACCGTATAATGTGTATAATGATCAAAAATAATAGCGTAACCCTTATAGTTAAAAACAGATTGAGCAGAATGCCACAATTTTCTTTCGTTAAAATCGGCATTAATTAAACGGCTAAAACCGATCCAATATTTGTTATTTTCTTCTGTAAACATTTTCTATAATTCCGCTAATAAAAAAGCAAGTTAGTAAATTACCAACTTGCTTTAAAATATTTTTATTGTTTTATATAACTCCGACAAAGTTGAAACTCTGTCGGAGTTAAATTTAAAATTAATTTTCGTTATGAATAACATATAATTTATCAGATAAACGCACACGGAACGGAACTTCGAAAGTGATTTTATCATTAATAACCGCCGAATTTGCATCTTGTCCGTTGACTTTGAATTTTGTCAGCGTAAGACGTTCTTCTCCGGTTGACGGTCCTACAATCAGCACTTCATCGCCTACTTTTACCTGATGGTTTTGAATACTAAATTGTGCTACCGACGCTTTGGTAAAATAATGTTCTCCTTTGCCGATCAAAATTTTGCGTTCGCGGTTTTTCTTACGGATTTCGGTTACTGTAGCAACTTTTTGTGGAATTACTTCTTCAAAAACATTGCGTTCTTTTTTAAATTTCAGAGCGTCCGACTTTCCTTTTTTGAAAATCAGATTGCCTTTTTGCTGTCCTTTTCTCAAACGTTTTTGTTCTTCAACCGGCAATTGAATAATCTCTAAACATTCGTTAGAACAACATCCGTGCATAGCTTCAGCACATTCATCACACTGAATGAACAATAAATGACAAGCTTCGTTAGAACAGTTTACGTGGGTATCGCAAGGTTTACCGCATTGGTGGCAATTGGCAATGATATCATCGGTAATGCGTTCGCCTAAACGGTGGTCAAACACAAAGTTTTTTCCAATAAATTTACTTTTTAATCCTTCTTCTTTAATTTGTCGGGTGTATTCAATAATTCCACCTTCTAACTGATACACGTTTTTAAAACCGTGATGTTTGAAATAAGCACTGGCTTTTTCGCAACGGATTCCTCCGGTACAATACATCAACAGGTTTTTGGTTTCTTTATGCTCTTGTAACTTTTCATTGATGATAGGTAATGATTCGCGGAAGGTATCAACATCCGGAGTGATGGCTCCTTCAAAATGACCGATTTCTGATTCGTAATGATTTCTAAAATCTACTACAATGGTATTTGGATCTTCTAATAAGTCGTTAAATTCTTTAGCCCGCAAATGGATTCCTTTGTTGGTTACGTCAAATGTATCATCGTTCAAACCGTCGGCCACAATTTTTTTACGCACTTTTACGGTTAATTTCAAAAACGACAAATCATCTTGTTCCACTGCTACATTCAAACGGATACCTTTCATAAAATCATACGCTTCTAACGTTTCGCGAAAGGCTTCAAAATTTTCTGCCGGCACACTCATTTGAGCGTTAATTCCTTCATGAGCCACATAGGTTCTTCCTAAAGCATCGAGCTTTGACCAGGCAAGGAATAAATCGTCTCTGAATTTTTGCGGATCGGCAATTTTGGCGTATTGATAGAAAGAAAGTGTAATGCGTTTTTGTCCCGCTTCTTCAATTAATTGTGCGCGTTGTTCTGCGCTTAAGGTGTTGTACAGTTGCATGCTATAAACAATTTAAAAGTATAAAAATAATAAAACCGGACTCTAAATGGAAGAATCCGGTGCAAAGTTATGATTAATTATAACAACGTCAAATGATAAAAATCAGGAAATTAATATTGATAAAGAATTGGTGTGTTCCAACCCTCGATAGTCAACTGAATTTGATTTGCTCCCGGCATCTGCAAAGTCGTTAAATCAAATGAAACGGTTTTTTGGAAGACTGCCATACAGGCTTCGTTGTTTATAAGTTCTGTTTTTGCGTTGAACAATGGCGGATAAACCGTTGCAATACTTGGCACTACAAACAAATTCATATTCCAATTATTTGGATCGCAACCACTTGCACCGATTGTTATTTCTAAACAATCGCCGTTTAAAACCACATTGGTTATAGTGTAATTGCTTGTGTCTGTTTGACTGTATTTTGTTTCATCAATCACTGAAAACTTATTACAATTTGCTGGATCTGGATGGGGGCAACAATTACTATCATCGCCTTTACAAGAAACAGATAATATCCCCATAAAAAGTAACAACATAAAAAACTGTTTCATAATTTACTAATTAACAGGTTAATAAACTAATAAATATAATAAATTTTTCTAAAAATTGATGATATTATAAGCTATTTCTTTTCTTCTTTTAGCGACATAAACGCTCGTGTATCGTCCATTGGTTTCGTTGAACCTCTGTGACAGGTTGCACATTCAATAGCATTTTTATATTTTTCGCCAATTGGTGCAAATTCGTTTGCATTCAACGCATTGGTAAACTTAATCATGTGGCGGGCTATTTCTTTTTCGTGTTTCTCATCAGATGCTTTATTCATGGTGTGGCAATGATTACACTTTACACCCAATGCCTGGTTGTAACCTTTCATCAATGACATTAAACTGTCTTTTGAAATATCTTTTGGTAAAATTTTAAGGTTTTTAAATCCGTCTTCGGAAATATCTTGATACGATTCACTTTTAAAATGATTGTTGAATGACATTAAAATAAATCCCACCAACAAAAAAGTACAGATATAAATTACATTCTTTTTCATAATTTTTTATTTTAAAATTACAAAAAGAATAAATACCGCAATAACTCGTTTTTAATTTGAATTTAATCTAATTAAGACTATCCTTAACAACTTTTAAAGAATCTACTTTTGATTCAGTTATTGGAGTTTTACTTTTAATATACTCTTCTCTAATGCTTTGCTGGTTCAAGATTTCAGATACATAAGGCTCTGCAATAGCTTCTAATTCACTTTTTGAAATGGTTGTTATTTCAGGATTTTCTACTAACTGATACCAGATACCTTTAACACCAAATTTATAATCGCCATAAACAATAACCGGGGTTCCCTTTACTTTTACAGTGTGTTTATCTGACAAAACCCATTGATCTGCCCAATTATACAGCCATTGCGCATCGGCGTCTAACAAACGTAAACAAGAGTGTGATGCAGGATAACCCGGCAATGCATACTGATGCCAACCAACTCCGCCTTTATTGCTGATGTTGAAATTCCAGTTTAAAATCCATTCATCGTCAACGGTACTGGTAACTTGGCGTCCTTTCCAGTTGGTAAAAAACAAACCACGCGGAGTTTGTGCCGATTGTTTTCCCATATTTGTTGGCCCCCATTTAACTAAATTTCCATTTTCATATACGCCATAAGCCTGGATGGGATATGAAAAGATAACGATTTTAGCAACATCGTTTAAATTATCCAGTTTTCGCGGAAACGGCGTGTAATCTATAAACGATTCTTTAAATTCATTTGGAACAATCAGTGTGTCACGTGTTTTAATGTGATCTGTATCGATACGGTTTAGTGCGGCAATGGTATATTGTTGCTGTTTGCTAAAAGTGTTGTAAAAAAGTTTGCGTAAAGAATCACTTGATTTTATTGGCCAATAACTAAAAGATTCTCCTTTAAAAACCTCGTATTTTTTTTGTTTTCTCTTTTGAATAATAAGATTTCGCAAGCTATCTTTTTTAACCTGCTCCAAACTATCTTTACGAACCTGTGCAAGACTGTCCTGACGAACCATTCGCAAAGAGTCAATACGCAACTTTTCTGTATTAATCTTTTCTAAAGTATCAGTGTCAATTGAAACATCATCAGCGTTTGGGCTTTCTTTCTTACATGAAAAAAGCAATGCAAATAAAACCGCAATCAGTAATATTTTCTTCATTTTCAATTTTTAAACGAAGATACTAAAAAAATTAACTGAATTATTGAAAAAAAATGACTTCAAAAGAAATTTTATTGTTGAATAGAAGCCCTGTTTTTCTGTTCTTTTAAAATCTCTGCCTGGTATTTTTTTACAATTTGGTCCAATTCATCTTTAGAAATATCGTTGGCATGGCTGTCTTTTGCCAGATCAAGCCAAGGTTTTCTGCCGTCAAAATTATAATTTCCATATACAATTACCGGAGTTCCTTTTGCTTTAACGGTTTCTTTATCGGCTAAAATCCATTCGTCTGCCCAATCGTACATAAATTTGGCATCGGTTTCTAACAAACGCAGGCACGAATGTGATGCAGGATAACCCGGTAACTGGTACTGATGCCAGCCAATTCCTTCTTCGTTCTGAATATTAAAATTCCAACGCAATACCCATTCGTCGTCAAACGTACTGATTACTTCTTCTCCTTTCCAATTGCAGAAATACAAACCTTCGGGCGTTGAATGCTGCTTAGACCCCATGCTTGATGGTCCCCATTTAATCAATTCGCCATTTTCATACAATCCGTATGCTTGGATCGGATATGAAAAAATCGCCAGTTTTTTAATGTCTTTCGCATTCATTAATGTATAAGGAAAAGGAGAATAAGCCAAAAAATCATCATCAAACTGATCGGGAATCAGCAGCGTATCAACACTTGTAAAAGTGTTTTTATCTACGCGGTTCAGTGCCACAATAGTGGTTAATTCTGCCGAAGTGAACTTTTCTTTAAACACTTTCCGAACCGAATCGCTGCTTTTCAGCACCCAATTGGTATAGGTATAATCCTGAGCTTTTTCGTATTTTCGTTCTAATTTTTTTTCTAACGACGTTTCTTGTCGTTTTTCAGTCATATCTTTGCAACTGAAAATGGTCAGGAAAGAGATAAACCCCACCCATAAAATCATCTTTTTCATAACTATAATTTTAATTTTTAGTTGTTAAGGTACAAAAAGGATCTTTTAAAAGCAAAAAACAATCCATTTTTAAACCTTGAAAACAATAATAATTCAATAAAAAAAGGTATTTTTACCTTTAAAATAAGAGAAAAGATTATGAGTGCAGACAGAGAAGCAAAATTGAAAGCATTACAGCTCACGCTAGATAAATTAGACAAAACATACGGCAAGGGAACCGTAATGAAACTGGGCGATAGTGCCGTGGAAGAAGTAGAAGCCATTCCTTCAGGTTCTTTAGGTTTGGATTTAGCTTTGGGAGTGATGGGCTATCCACGCGGTAGAATCATTGAAATTTACGGACCGGAATCGTCTGGTAAAACCACATTGACTTTACACGCAATTGCCGAAGCACAAAAAGCCGGTGGAATTGCCGCTTTTATTGATGCAGAACACGCTTTTGACCGTTTTTATGCCGGGAAATTGGGCGTAGATATTGATAACCTGATTATTTCTCAACCAGATAACGGAGAGCAAGCACTGGAAATTGCCGAAAATTTAATCCGTTCAGGTGCTATTGATTTAGTAGTCATTGACTCGGTAGCAGCTTTGACTCCGAAAAGTGAAATCGAAGGCGAAATGGGCGATTCTAAAATGGGGTTACACGCCCGTTTAATGTCGCAAGCGTTACGAAAATTAACTGCTACCATTTCAAAAACAAATTGTACTGTATTCTTTATTAACCAGTTACGTGAAAAAATCGGTGTGATGTTCGGAAACCCTGAAACTACAACCGGTGGTAACGCATTGAAATTTTATGCATCGGTTCGTTTAGATATCCGTAAATCAACACAAATTAAAGATGGCGATAACGTAATGGGTAACCGTACCAAAGTTAAAATCATTAAGAATAAGGTGGCACCGCCTTTCCGTACCGCAGAATTTGACATTATGTATGGTGAAGGAATTTCTAAAACAGGTGAAATTTTAGATTTGGCAGTTGATTTTGAAATTGTTAAAAAATCAGGATCGTGGTTCAGCTACGGCGATACCAAATTAGGGCAAGGTCGCGATGCCGTTAAAGCATTAATTAAAGACAATCCGGAACTTCAGGAAGAATTAGAAGAACGCATTAAAGCACATATTAAAGAACAACAAGGTACTTAAAACAAAAGAAGCCGTCTCACAACTGAGGCGGTTTTTTTATATAAATAATGGATTGATTATTAGGTGATTAATATAGAATTCACTATATTTAACTACTTAATT
>SMEI01000007.1_pt1 | contig 70493 bp, 64 predicted proteins | sample 2456321 | NCBI WGS metagenome assembly SMEI01 (sample SAMN10132588, study PRJNA489261) | soil metagenome | isolation source: day1 control-silt loam soil ammended with composted manure from dairy cow... | place: USA | collected 2015-05-01
CAAACAACATTTGTAAACAGATAGAAAATGATAAATTTCATTTTAAAAAATCTTTTAGAGATAATAATTGTTAAATAATTTAACAACCTTCTAGATGACCATTCCCTTTTCCAAATTTTAAGAATAATATAGAGTAAGTGTCTTCACAACTTTTTGTGCAACCTAAACCAATTTGTTCTCTCTCTGGGCCACAATCTTTACCAGGTCCAAAAAATTTCCCACCAATTCCTTTAAATCTCCAACCAAAAGTTTGCATATTATCATCCCCTTCTGGAAGATCTTCAATTTCTATTGTTGATATTTCAGAAAAATCTGCAGAAATAGCTTCACCAAAATCTCCGTCAAAAAGTGTCATTATTTTAGTTTCATTATTTTTGTCAGCAAAAATAACTTTATTTTCAGAAATGATAGTTATTAAATGCCCCCTAACATTACCATTATACATAATATATTTTACCTCATAACTATCATAATCGTCATTAATAATTTCAGTATTAACAATTTCATAATCACCTCCGTTGTAAAAAGTATTTATAAAAGTATCCGTTTCCTCTGCATACTTTAACTGCGTATTTTTTGCAGAAATGACACTTTTTTCATCTGAATTATTTTCTAAAGTCGTATTATCATTATCACAAGAAGATAATCCAATAGTTAATACTGTTGTAGTTATTAAACCAAGGGCTAAATATTTGATTTTTTTCATAATTTATTAAATTTTAATTATTAATAATAAGTTTCTGTTAGCTAACTATTGTGAAATTAAAAAAAAAAAAAACACATTGTTAATAAAAAGTTAAATTTATTTTTTAAAAAAAATTACATATTTTTGTACTCTTACTCCTCAATCATAAAAAAAGCACCCTAATATAGGGTGCTTTAAATATAATCAAAAATAAATTACTTTTTCTTTTGAGCATTTTGCTGTTGCTGTGCCTGATCCATCATTTGTTGCATTTTTTGCTGGAATTTAGATTTTGGCTTTTCTTTTGACTTGTTGGTTTCGATAATCGTTTTTACTTTATCTTCTGTAACAATTTTGTTTTTAATCACGTACATAATTCCAATGGTGATTAAGTTCGAGATAAAATAGTATAACGATAAACCGGAAGCGTAATTATTAAAGAAGAACAACATCATTAAAGGCGAAATGTAAATCATTACCTTCATTAATTTGCTCATATCAGGCATGCCTTCTTGTTGTGGAGTCATTGCTGCCTGATCGCCTGTAGTCATTTTCATATAGACAAAAGTTGCCAAAGCCGCCAAAATTGGAAACAAAGCTACGTGATTTCCATAAAAAGGAATTTTAAACGGTAAGGTAAACACGCTGTCGTAAGATGATAAATCGTCTGCCCAAAGGAATGCTTTTTGTCTTAAATCAAACGCTGACGGGAAGAAACTGAACAATGCGTAGAAAACCGGCAACTGAATAAACATTGGAATACAGCCTGCCATTGGATTTACTCCGGCTTTGTTGTACAGCTTCATTGTTTCCTGTTGTTTTTTCATTGGATCTTTCGCATACTTTTCGTTGATTTCGTTTACTTCAGGACGAATAACTTTCATTTTTGCCTGCGATACATACGATTTGTATTGAATTGGCGACATAATTAAACGGATCACAATGGTAAACAATACAATGGCAATTCCGTGTGGAATTAAATTTGTTAACAAAGTGAACAAAGGAATGATGATTAATTTGTTTAACCAACCAAAGATTCCCCAACCTAACGGAACAATTTCGTCTAAGTTTCTATCGTATTTGTTTAACACGTTATAATCGGTAGGCCCCATATACAAATTCATATTGTATGTTAGTTCACCACCTTTATATTCTAACGGCAACACGGCTTCAAAATCTTTTAAATAAGCATCGTCGTTTTCTTCTTTTACTAAATTTTGCTGACTTAATTTTGCTGATTTAATAGCTGTATCAGTCAATAAAACCGATGTAAACAAGTGTTGTTTAAATGCTACATAAGTTACATCTTTTGCTTCTTCGGTAGTGGTTTTAGCAGGATTTAAATAATCGTCTTTACCACCATCATATTCATAAACAATTTCAGCATAACGATTTTCGTAGGTATTCGATTTTTCGTTGCGTGTTGCTTTTAACTGCCATGTTAATTCTGCCGTATTTTCCGTGTTTAGAACCGAACCTAAACCTACTGATTTTATGCTTAAATCTAACATATAATCATCCGGTTTCAACACATAACGGTATTCTAAATAAGCTGTTTCAGAAGTTTTTAATTTCATTGAAACTACCGTGTTTTCGCCTTCTTTTGTTACAGTTGGTTCAAACAACATGTCTTTTGTATTAAGAACACGATTGTCTTTTGTAGCAATTTTTAAATCTAACTTTGAATTATTGTTCGCAATGATTTTTACCAAATCATCGTTAGTGCTTGAAATTCTTTTTTGATTGTTAACCGTAGCTTCTTTGATGTAACCGCCTTTATTAGAAAAAACAATTTTTAACACACCGTTATCAACTTCAACGTCTTTAGCATTTGCAACACTTGGCAACGTAGCACCGTATGCAAACAAACCTAATTCATTCTTTAATTGTTCGTGAGCCAATGTATCGTTTTGTGCCGTTACAGCCAATTGGTCAATTGGTGTTTTAGCAACCGTTTCGGTAGTTGTTGTTTCTTTTGTTTTATCGTCTTTTTTATCAGAAAACATATTTCCCGACATCATCCAAACCAATAAAACGGTGATTAAAGCCATTCCAATCAGGCTACTTTTGTCTAATTTTTTTTCTTCCATTCTTGAGAAAATTTTTACTTTTTAAAATAGAGTAAGCGAACTATGAGTTTAATTTTTTATCAACCGCTGCTTTTACAAAATTCACAAACATTGGGTGCGGGTTCGCTACGGTACTTTTATATTCCGGGTGGTACTGAGCAGCCACAAAAAACGGGTGGTTTGGCAATTCGATAATTTCAACCAGTTTTGTTTCAGGATTTACACCCGAAAACACCATTCCGGCTTTTTCAAAAGCTTCCTGATAATAATTGTTAAACTCGTAACGGTGACGGTGGCGTTCGTTAATCAAAGTGTTTCCGTAAATATCAAAGGCTTTGGTATCCTCTTTAATTTCACAGTCCCAACCGCCTAAACGCATGGTTCCCCCCTTATCGGTAATTGTTTTTTGCTCTTCCATAAACGTAATTACCGGATACGGTGTGTTATCGTTCATTTCGGTAGAATTGGCATTTTCATATCCCAAAACATTTCGGGCATATTCAATAACCGCCATTTGCATTCCCAAACAAATTCCCATAAACGGAATGTTGTTTTCGCGGGCATAACGAACGGTTTCTATCTTTCCTTCGATACCTCTTGAACCAAAACCGGGTGCCACCAAAATACCATCTAAATTCTTCATTTTGTCAGCAACGTTTTTAGTTGTTAAATATTCTGAATGAATACTTACTACGTTTACTTTGGCAAAATTCGATGCCCCCGCGTGAACGAACGATTCTAAAATAGATTTATAAGAGTCTTGTAATTCTACATATTTTCCAACCAAACCAATGTTAATGGTATGTTTCGGATTTTTTAAACGATGTAAGAAATCGTTCCATTTGGTTAAATCAGGTAACCCTTTTTCAGGAAGATCTAATTTTTTCAATGCCACGGTATCCAGACCTTCTTCTAACATATTGTTTGGCACTTCGTAAATGGTTGATGCATCTAACGATTGGATAACCGATTCTTGTGACACATTGCAAAAAGCTGCCAGTTTACGTTTAATGTCTGAGGATAATTCGTGCTCTGTTCTGCAAACCAAGATATCGGCTTTAATACCGCTTTCCATCAAGGTTTTTACAGAGTGCTGCGTTGGTTTTGTTTTTAACTCACCTGCAGCAGCCAAATAAGGCACTAAAGTTAAATGAACAACAATCGCGTTTTTATCACCTAAATCCCAAACCAATTGGCGTACCGATTCAATGTAAGGTAACGATTCAATATCGCCCACTGTACCGCCAATTTCGGTAATTACAATATCGTAATCGCCCGATTTGCCTAACAGTTGCATACGTTCTTTAATCTCGTTGGTAATGTGCGGAACCACCTGAACGGTTTTTCCTAAAAATTCGCCACGGCGTTCTTTTTCAATTACCGATAAATACACCCGACCGGTGGTAACATTATTAGCTTGTGAAGTGGGAACATTCAAAAAACGTTCGTAATGCCCCAAATCCAGATCGGTTTCGGCACCGTCGTTGGTAACGAAACATTCGCCGTGTTCATAAGGGTTTAACGTTCCCGGATCTACGTTGATGTAAGGATCAAATTTTTGTATTGTGGTTCGGTATCCTCTGGCTTGTAACAATTTTGCCAAAGATGCTGCTATAATTCCTTTTCCAAGTGATGAAGTTACACCGCCGGTAACGAAAATATATTTACATTGTTTCATTGTGATAAGTGTGTTGCGTTGTTGTATTCTAAACCCGGCAAAAATACAATTATAATTTGGGTTATGAAAGTTTTCGTTTTTGAATATTCCGTCCTTTTTTATTTACAAAACTTTTCATCGATTGATAAACTTAAAAAAGAAAATAAAAAGGTGCATTTATTCTTACAATAAAAAATGAATAAAAACAAAATGAGCCCGATATGATATCGAACTCATTTTGCTTAATTTCATACCGTTTTATTCAATTACCAACTTTGATGAAGATACTCCTTTATTGGTTGATAATCGTACTACATAAGTTCCTTTTGACAATCCTTGTACCGAAAAATTTCGTGTAACGTTTTTATCTGTCCAGACTGTTTTGCCATTCATATCAATTAATTCTGCCTTATAAATTTGGATAGTATCTTCCAAATCAAAATACACCATATCTTTCGCCGGATTAGGATACATTGATAGAGGACTGACTAAAAGACGGTGTAGAAGCGGTACACTGAGAATAATCATCAATGAAAGATAAATTTATATTATTATCTCCAATCAGCCAATTTGAATAAGGGTATCCCATGTTTTGAGCCGTAACAGCATCGTTAACAATGATACAAACGGAGTTCCAAATATAAGTCACGGGGTCTTCCCAGCAATGAGGACAGCCTACCCAAATCTTCATATTTTCATTATTATTGCCGTTTTTTAAATTAACCAGATCTGTTCCGCTTGCCTCCAAATGATTAATATTGGGATTGTTGCTTAAATCTATTTCCAATATATGGTTAATTGGGTAAACATCGCCTACACTGTCCATTCTCAGATATTCCAGCAAAATATTATTAGAAACATCGAGCGAAGTAAGCATATTGTCATTAACATCTAAATATTTAAGCTGGCTTAAAGTACTAAGGTTTAAACTGCTAATTTCCGTAAAATTAATTTTTAGCGTATCAATATTGACAAAAGCCTCAATTCCTGTAACATCTTGTATAAAAGAATTTGGCGATGATGACGTTATATACAAATGGGTAACCTGCAAAGCATCGGCAGTTAGTATCTGTCCGTTTATTGTTCCGTCTGAATCTATACCAAGATTAATCAAAACCTGTTCAAAATTTACATCGGGTATGGCTGTGGTTTGCGATTGGGCAGTTAACCCAACTACAAACATAATGAGTGTAATAAATTTTGTTTTCATAAGTATATAATGATTTGAAACATTGCTACATATAAAGAATATTATAGTATCAAATATAAGATTTTTTGGTAAATACCAGTTTAAATATAATAAACAAAACCACCTAACATGGGTGGTTTTTACAATCTTAATAATCTTTTCTCCAATAAATGGAAAAATATCAAATACACTTCCGCAGAATTATTTTATCCCTTTGAAAATTTATCTTTAATATTCCGAATCATTGTTTCCAAGCCGTTCAATTTAATTTCGTACATCATTGCCAGTTGTTTCCCTAATTTACCTGCCGGAAAGCCTTTGTTTTTGTACCAAACGTAATACGGTTCGGGTATGTCAACCAAAAAACGCCCTTTGAATTTTCCAAAAGGCATTTTTGCATGTGCTAATTCTATTAATTCTTTGTTTTGATCTTCCATATTATGTGTCACAGATACACAGATTTTGTATAAACTGCCGGTGTTCAACTTTAAACTTTTTACAATAATGTTTACTTCCAGTTAAAACTAACCGTTTTTTTAATATCGGGATGTAGGCTCAAAAACACCGGGCAGGTCATTGCAGCACGTTCTAAAATGGTTTTCGATTTTTCATCAACAACTGCATTCATTTCAAACGAAACAATAATTTCACTGATTTTTCTGGGTTCTGCCTGCATTATTTTTGTTACTTCGGCGGTAGAATCCTCTATCTGAATATCCATTGCTTTTGCCTTAATTCCCATAATGCTGAACATACAGGTTGCCAGTGAATTTGCTACCATATCGGTTGGCGAAAAGGCTTCGCCGCGTCCGTGGTTATCTGTTGGTGCATCGGTTAAAATGATTGTTCCCGATTGCAAATGGGTCGATTCGGTTCTTAAATCACCTTTATATATTACTTTGCTTGTACTCATTATTTTGCTTCTTTAATGGTTAAATCTTTATCGTAATACAAAATGTAAACCGCATTGTTATACACGCCGCCGTTTTCATTAATGTATGCAAACTTATTTTCTATTTGCTGTGATCCGTAATCAAAAATATTCGAATTTTCGTCAGATTCAAACATACGTGTAATGATATCATAAGTTACATCGTATCCTCGGGTTGCAAAACGACTCGGGTTTTTCTTGTAAATGGTTCGATATTCTTGTACAAACTTGTCTTTTTTATTGGTATCTGAATCATTTGTAACTGACGGAAAAGTGTATTTTAAAGCAATTAAATCATTCATCTGGATATCAGACGAATCTAAAACATCTAATTTTTCTAAAGTTACCAATTGAATTTGATATTCTTTTTGCAACGATTTTAAAGTACTTATTAATTCTATCGTAGTTGTCAGTGAAGAGGCATCGTACACTATGTAATTCATTTCGGTTTCAGAAAGCAGGTTTTTCAATACCGTTGGACTCACCTTTTCATCAGTTTTTACTGTTAATGCTGTAATTGACGGATAATTGGTAGTAAAGTACGTTGCCGGTGTTTTCTTGCCATCGGTAATGGCTACTACCCTGTCTTGTTTAGAAACCACGTATTCTAACAACTCTCTTTTTACAATATCGGTATTGGGCATGGTGTGCACCTGACGCGGATATGGTTTTCCTTTATCGGTAGAAAGCGGCGAAACAATGATTGTTTGCTGGTCTTTAAACGATTCGGAAACGGCATCTACATTTTTCTGAAAAAACGGACCAATAATAACATCGGTAGATGAAAAATCAAAATCGCTTTTTAAAGTACTTACGTCCAATGCCCGATTCGTTTCTTTTGAATCGACAAATTTTACATTTAAATTATAATTTTTATCTTTTAAATGTTCAATTGCCAATTTAGCGCCCGAATAGAAATCGAGTGTCATATTCAAAAACACATTTTCTTTGATGTTTTGATTAATCGACGGATTATTAAAATTGTTCTGCGCCACATTAAAAGGCAACAACAAAACCAGATTTCTGATTGATCCATCGTTTGGCAAAGTCAAATCAATTCCTTTTTTAGTATAATTTGTTCTATTTTCGACTAGTTGTGAGGCAGAATGATCATTAAACGGAACTTTTTCATAAGAATATCCTACAATAACTACAGCGCCTTCTTTCAGACCATTTTTCAAATCAGGATTCCATTGTAATAACTGTTCCTGCGAAACGCCATACGCTTTCGCAATACTGTAAAGTGTTTCTTTTGGTTGAATAGTAATGGTTTTGGGTTTTGTTGCAGGTTTAGAAGCCGTTTCCGTTTGTTTGTCTCCTACGGGAATATTAATAGGCTGCCCTACTTTTAATCCGTTTTGCTGCAAACCAGGATTCAGCTCATACAAAGCAGAAACCGTGGTATTGTTTTTAACGGCAATACCGTAAATGGTTTCGCCTTTTTCAACAATTACGGTTGAAGCATTTATTTTTCCTGTTAATTGCTGAACATTGTTTATTGCTGTTGTTTCAGTAAGGTTCAGTTGTTGTCCAATTTTTAAACCATATTCTTTCAATCCCGGATTTAAATCGTACAGCTTTTCAATAGCGATATTATATTGTTTGGCAATGCCGTAAACCGTTTCTTTAGATTTTACTGTGTGTTGAATATCACTTGTAGTAGGAATCTTTAAAATCTGATTTTCACTAAGCCCGTCAACAGCTTCCGGATTTAACAGAAACAATACATTATTGGTGGTATGATACTTTTTGGCAATTTGCGTAATGGTTTCGCCCTTAGCAACCACGTGCGTTTTTGTAATTGTTTGTGCAAACAAGGCGGTTACACAAAACAAGGCAGATAATGTAAAAAATATTCTTTTCATAGTAACAAATATAAAAACAAAACTTCTGTATTAAAACTTCCAAGCTAAAATCCGACTTTTTTTATTGCCTTGTGCCATTTCGATTACCTTAATTTCTCTAGTCGATTTTTTTAGCTGCACCTGCAAAGGCTCTAAATGATCTTCGTTAGATATTAAACATGTAAACCAGCCAACCTGTTTTTTATACAAAATACTTTCTTTTATATAGTTCAGTACAAACGATAATTCGCCGCCATTGCACCACAATTCGTTACTTTCGCCTGAAAAGTTGTGAATTAGTTTTGGTGTTTTTTGTTTGTCTAATCCTCTTAGCTTGCGAATGGTTTGTGCTTCGGCTTCTTTTTTCGATTTAAAAAACGGGGGATTACACATTACAGCATCAAAATAATCATCTTTAGTAATAATTCCTGAAAGTATATTCTTTTTATTTGATTGAAGCCGTAACGTAATTTTTGAGGTTAAATGAGGATTTTTATTGATAATTGCCTGGGCAACTTCTAATGATTTAGGTTCGATATCGGTTGCTGTAAAATTCCAAGGATACACCGAAGTTCCAATAAGCGGATACACCAGACTTGCACCTGTTCCAATATCTAAAACAGTTGTTTTATGAGAATCACCAACATTTAATAAATCGGCTAAATAGTGAACATAGTCTGCCCTGCCCGGAATTGGTGGAACCAGATTTTGATCGGGAATATCCCAATAATTTAAATGATAAAAATGTAGCAACAAGGCTTTGTTTAAAAAATAAACCGCTTTGGGATCAGAAAATAAAACCGTATCATTTCCCATTTTATTTTTAACGATCAACTGTTTTAACTCGGGAACTTTTACAGTTAATTCCTGAAAATTATAAGGTTTGTTATGAAAACTACGCGGATGCAATTTATCTTTCGAATGATTCATATTTTCTTTCTATTTAAAACAGAGAATAGCAAGTTAATTGTCGGAATTAAAATATTGCCTAAAAAAGCAATAACAATACCGATATTAAACCACATTAAATTAGCATAATTACTTTCAAAATTCAAAAGAAATAATAGTATTGAAAGAAAAATGACCACAAACAAAAAATGCAGTTTTATGAGTAATAAATAAAGTTTTAAGTTCAGTTTTTCAATTATCAAATACAATAATCCTTGAAATAATACAAAAATCGATATTGTTATTAATAAATGTACATTTGATATAACAAAATAAGTATCGTGTACATTTATATCAATAGTAGAATTTAAATCTGCAGAGAAAATCACCGAAATTAAAAAATAACAAATGGAACTGATAAAGAACAGATAGGGTGTTTTCATATTCATTAAAGATGTTTTTAAAACTTAGTTAGATTCTAATTGATTTATGATTTTATCGGCAGAAATTTCTTTAAAATCTTCACACCACAAATGTCCGTTTTTTACAACTAAATTACTTTCAAAATTATTAGTAAACAAACCGCCTGTACCTAATCCTTGAGGCATTGAATTATTTAAAGTAAATGTCCATTGTGCAATAGCGTTTAACCCAATATTAGATTCTAAAGCCGATGTTACCCACCAACCGATGTTTAATTTTTCGGCAATTTCTATCCATTCTTGAGAACCTTTAAAACCACCCACCAAATTAGGCTTTAAAATAATGTATTGCGGACATATTTTTTGCAATAGATTTTCTTTATCGTTGTAATTTACAACGCCGATTAACTCTTCATCTAAAGCAATTGGTAAAGATGTTTTTTTACACAACTCTGACATACTGTCATATTGGTTTTTTTCAATAGGTTGTTCTATACTATGTAATTTATATTCAGATAATTGATTTATTTTATATAAAGCGTCACTTACATTAAATCCCCCGTTAGCATCTACCCTTATTTCTATCTTTTCCGGCGAAAATTCTTTTCGTATGTTTGCTATTAACCGTAGTTCTTGGTTAAAATCAATGGCTCCAATTTTAAGTTTGATACAATTAAAACCTTCTTGTATTTTCTCACTGATTTGTCGGCTCATAAATTCGGGTGTTCCCATCCAAACCAGTCCGTTTATAGGGATTGCTTTTTGTCCTTTTGTGAATGCACTCGGAAAAAGAATCATTGGATAGTCACTTTCTAACGACAAGAACGCCTGTTCCACACCAAATTGTATCGAAGGCCATTGTCTTAATGCTTCCCAAAGCGTATTTTTTCCTAAATGAATATTATTACATACCCATTCCAATTTGTCTGAATAATCCAACTTATCATCATAAGACAATCCTCTGAACAAACCGCACTCACCTATCCCCTTTTTACCGTTTTTTTCAATAATTAAGAAATACGTTTCTTTGGTGGTTAACACACCGCGCGAAGTACCTGATGGCTGCTTAAAGTTTAAAATATATTTTTTATATGTTGCTGTCATTTTATTAAGTTTTTGGTTTTCAGTAGGAAGCTTTTTTTTCTAATCTGAAGAAAATTCCGGTAAATAAAGAAGTGAGCGTATAAGCTATAATTAGTGGAAAATCTAATAATCCTATCCCCATAAATGTTATCAAAACCCCCGTTACTGAAATTCCTATTAGCATTATTTTTGAAAAAGTTATAGAGGCAGCTTTTTCTTCAAGAAAATGAAAAATCAAAGTATAAATAGCAAAAGTTGGCACTGAAAAAATCAAGCTATCTATTAAAACTATTGGATAATCTCCTACCAAATATCCAATATAATGGTCAGTCATATCTACATAGACATAAAAATCATACAAAAACGGAGCAATCAACAAAGTTGCAAACCAATGTTTAAATAAATAACTCCATTGCATTTTTGATTTCATAGGTATCATTTTGAATCAAAACTACCTGAAAGATTATCATTTTGTCATTCCAAACTTGTTTCGGAACCTCATATACATATTATTGAAGCTGAAACAAGTTCAGCTTGACAAAGTAAATTCAACTTGTCAACAAAACAACTTTCAGACAATTTTAGTATTAATTAAATTTCTATTGAATCGCCAATAGGTAATAAAATTAATTCTTTATGCTTGTTTGCAAATTTTTGCTTCGCTATTTCGTGATCAATCTTTATGTATCCAAAGGTATCATAATGATAGCCCATCACTTTGGTAACACCTAAAAATTCAGCGGCAATGGCTGCATCGTCCACATCCATGGTAAAGTTGCTTCCAATGGGTAAAATTGCTAAATCTAACGGATTTTTCATAGGAATCAGTTTCATATCGTATGTTAACGCAGTATCTCCGGCAATGTAAACATTTTTGTTTTCTGTTTCGATGACAAATCCACCCGGTTGTCCGCCATAAGATCCATCGGGAAAACTGCTTGAGTGAATGGCATTTACATATTTGACTTTTCCAAAATGAAAATCCCAGGTACCACCATGATTCATAGGATGGGTTTTAAAACCTTTGTTTTCGTAATATCCTGCAATTTCGGCATTTGAAACAATGATTGCACCGGTATTTTTAGCTATGGTTTCCACATCTAAAATGTGATCTCCGTGTGCATGCGTTATTAAAATATAATCAGCCTTTAATGTGTTGACATCAATGTGCTTTGCCAGTTCATTAGCTGATATAAACGGATCTACAATGATGTTTTTACCTGCTATTTCAAGTCCTAATGCGGCATGACCGTAATAAGTTATTTTCATAATTCTTTAGTTTAAAATTAGTGCAATTGATAACAATAAAGATATTAAAAATGTTGTTAGCGAGATGCGCTTTAACTCAGGATCTAACAAACGTGGATTTTTTGTTTTGGTTACCGTTCCGATGTTTTTCAGTAAAGGGATGAATCCAATCACATACAAATACTGATACCATTTTGAAAATGAGTTAATTGCAAACAAATTAAAAACAATTGCCGCAAAAACAATCAAAAAATAATGATATTGTTTAGCTTTTTCAAATCCCATTTTAACAACCAAAGTGTTTTTTTTCATAATGGTATCGTTTTCCACATCGCGCATATTGTTCATATTTAAAACCGCCATACTTAGCAAACCAATTCCGATGGCAGGAAAAATAATATGCAGATCTAAAGTGTGTCCAAACAAATAATACGTTCCCAGGGTACTGACCAATCCAAAAAAGATAAAGACAAACAAATCGCCCATTCCTTTGTAGCCATAAGCCGATTTACCAACCGTATATTTTATCGCGGCACCCACGCTGGCAAACGCCAGGAATAGATAAGCCAACGCTGCAGCAAAGTTTTGCTGACCAAACGAAACATATATAACACCAACAGAAGTGATTAACGACAACAAAGAAGTAATTACCATGGCGTTTTTCATTTGTTTTCGAGTGATTTCTCCACTTTGAACAGCCCGTTTTGGTCCTACTCTGTTTTCGTTGTCGGTTCCTTTTACCGCATCGCCATAATCGTTTGCATAATTAGACAATACCTGAAAAAACAAAGTCGTCAGCAGACACAAAATTACAATAATGTAATAATTATCTTGCGTGTGATGTTCTTTAAAAGCAGCTGCACTTCCGACTAAAATCCCGGAAATTGATAAAGGCAATGTACGCAAACGAGCAGCTTTAATCCATTTTTTCATTTTTAGATATATTTATTTACAAAATCGGTGATCGTTGAAAAAACCAGTTTTTTTTGTTCTTTATGGGCAGTATGTTTCGCTTTTTCTACGATACATTTTTGAACGAAACCCGACGATTTATCAAACGCATTGACCTGATTCATTGTTCCAAACTCATCAAATTCGCCTTGAATGACCAATGTAGGCACCAAGATATTCGGAATATAATGTTCGATGTTCCACGATTGATGTTCTTCTGAAAGCCAGGTTTTTGTCCATGCATAATATAAATCATACACTTTATCGCCGTGATATTTTTCTAAAGCCTTTGCAATAGCCGTTGTTTCTAAAATGTGTTCGGCTTCAACAATACCCTTTAACGTTTCTTGTTCAATTAAAACATGGACCCCTTCTATGATAAGTATTTTTAGTTTATGCGGATGCATTCCGGCAAAAATGGTCGCTACCGAAGCACCGTCTGAAAAACCAAACAAAATCGGTTGTGCTACCTGCCAATGTACCAGCAAATCATTGAGGATAGAGGCTTCTTGCTCTAAATAATCAATGGGTCTTTTTACCGTGTAATTATCTGATTTTCCGTATCCTCTTCTGTCATACGAGATCACATTACAGTTCAATGCTTTCGCCAATTCTTCGGGCCATTCACGCCACAAAACCGTGCAACCTAATGAATCGTGTAGTAAAACAATCGTATTTACAGGATTTTCAACTTCCCACTTTTTATAATATATGTTCGATGTTTGTACAAAAACAGTATGTTCACTTGAACGGATTACATCCATAAACGATTATTTTTTTCAATTTTATAAAGAATTTCGTTTGCCAAAGGTTGCAACATTGTAAAATCGTAATAATACATAGTAACTGTTCCGGCAGCAGTGTGCAAATTTAAAGAGCCTATTTGACTTTTTTGCTGAAAATAACTCTGAGTTATCGTTACTTTTTGAATTTTATCAATCGGAAGATACATCGTAGAAATATCCCAAATACCTTTTTTTAACACTATGAAATCGTTTTTAAAGACCATTTTTTCGTTTTTATATCCAATGCATATCAACACAAAAAACAACACAAAAAAGAGTAAAACGATCCATACAAAAGAAAACGAACCGGTAAAATACAACACCGTTAAAGCAATAGAAAATGGTACACACAACCAAAGAAATTTTATCAGCAACACTCTTTGATTGGGTTTGTAAAAACTGCTAAAATCAATTAAATTATCACCAAAGATAACGCGGAATATTTTATTTAATTCCAACTGATTCGCTCCAGGAATTATCAACCCTTTTTTCTTTTTATTATCTTCGCTTGATTCTACCTGTTTGATTTTCACCTCAAACAGATTCATTACTTTTTGAAAATAATTTTGTTGAAACTGGAACATCTGAACTTTATTGGCAGGCACCGAAACAATGTGGGAATCGGTCAAGCCGTAGGAAGCCGTAAGATGCTTATCTTTTAAATTTAATTGATAGTTGAAATAAGTCAACAAGGTTCTGACCAAATTAAAAGCTATGATTAAAATGATCAATCCCAAAAAGAGCACAATTCCCAAAATGCCCAAATATTCCTGATACGAATTATTTATAATATTGTCGTAAACCGAAGTGTCGTCTTCATAAAAAAAGTCTTGTAACTGCTCAATTATCTGAAACGAAAAAGCGATCATCAAACCAAAAGTCTGCAAATAATTTCTCGTAAGTCCGATTTTTATCAAACTGAAAAGATCAATCTTTATCTTATCGTTTGAAGCTGTCTGGTTTGGAATATCTTCTTCCAAAATATCTGAATCACTTTCAACCTCAACCTTTTGTGCTAAAACATCTTTTAATGCCAGTGCTTTTTTAAAATCGATCCCGTTGATTTCGATCTCGGTTTTACTGCTACCAGCCGTATCAATATTTACGAGATACAATCCAATGAGTTTATGAATGAATTTTTGATTCAGATTTATTTCATGAATTTTATCTAATTTAATAACCGTGGTTGATTTATTAAGCCATCCCTTTTTTATAACAAACTCGTCATGTACCACCTGATACGAAAAGTAAAAATAGTTTATTGAAACCCTTATAAAAGCTAACATCACAACACCAGCCGCCGCAAGATATACCCACCATGCATCGGCAGGAAATCCTTTAATGGCAAATAGCGCAAAAATGGGCCAAAAACCTTTGAACATTGCCCAGAGTGCCTTACTTAAAACTAAAAAAAGAGCTTTGCGTTCTAATTTATTGGGTTGCGAAAAATCGTAATTAGCTTTCAGATTCATCATTTAATTCTTGAATGCGGTTTAATAAAAAACTTTTCCAGCGTTCAGCTTCTGCCAAGGTAAGTCCGGGAATGGAAATATCAGAAAAATTATTTGCAGCCGTATAGATTGCCAACGTTGCCAAACCTAATTTTTTAGCATACCACCCTTGTTTAATAACTACATGTTGTAAACGAATATAAGGTGTGATATGTGTGGTTTGGACAATCAATCCCTTTTTAAAAATGACATCGTGCTGGCGAAAGGCATATTTTTTCTTTTTGTAAGCCAACAACGAATATACGGCAAACCAGATTGTACCAAGAAACACAGGAATAATGGCATAAAACTTTTCGTTGTCATCTATGGTAAAAAATAACAAACAGCATATTGCCAACCCAATCATTATAGTCAGCAGGGTATTCAGAATCACTAGTTTTTTGTAATCTTTATGCAAATCAGACAGTTCTACGTCTTGATATTTTGGAATATGATCTATTGATAAGAGGTTGTTTTCGAACATCATTTATTTTTAAAAGAATATATGGTAAAGTTAAGGAATTTTGTATGCTATGAAAAATTAAAAACGACATTCAGTTACATAGAAAAGTCGGCTTTTTGCCGACTTTTCTTTTAATTTTTATCTAAAAAATCCCGAATTTGCATGATTAATTCGTTTAAACTTTCGTCTTTATCATTTACAGCTTTTGCCTGTTGGTAATATTCTAAAGCATTTATATAAACCGTTCGTTTTTCTTGCATTAATTGGTTACGTTTTTTATCTGCTGATGCTGTATTAGGCAGCGCATTGATCTTATTAGTTACCTCGGCATCTTTTTGTAATTCAAGGTTTCCAAGGGTTTTTAGCGCATCAAAATTGTTTTTATTCAATGTCAATATTTTGTTGAGATAATTTACCGCCTGTTCGTTTTCATTATTTTTTATGTGAATAACAGCCAAATTATAAAGTAACAACTCATTTTTAGGGAATTTTTCAACACCTTCGTTAGCATATTCTTCATATTTATCCAAACGATTGGTATTGTAATACAAATACAGAACATTCAATAAATTATTGATATTTTCTTTATCCATATCGTATGCTTTTAACGCATATTCTTCCGCTTCAGAATAATTTTCCTTATTTAATAAAATATGGGTTAAGCTATTGTAAATCGTAGGCAAGGCACTTTTATTAAAAATGGTTTCGGGGGCTGAATGTGTTCCGCTCTTAACAGCTAAATCACGTACTTTTTTATCGATACCGAACGATTCTACTTTACCTGTAGTTTGCGAAGTAGCTACATAAGTCTTTGATTTTCCGTTGTATTTCAGGGCGATCAACTCTTTAAATTTTGTTTCGGCAAAATCATAGTCTTTGGCGTTTACGGCATCATTTGCAGCATTGTACAAATATACCGTATCCACGTTATTTAAATTATACGCTTGTTCAAACAATCTGCTTGACTTTTTATAATTTTTATTTCGATTGTTATCAATGGCATCATCGACCAATTCTGCAAGCAAGTTATTTTTTACCGGTAGAATTTCAGTAGTATATTTCTTGCTTTTGGTTTCGTTTTCAAATTTGATTAACTGATTGATTGAACGAACTGCCTTAGAGCGGTTTTCATTAAAGTCAATTCCGTTTTTTGCCAAGTTAACTTCGTTTTTTGCTTTAAAAAAATAGTATGCTGCCTTTTGATCATCTGTAGCTTCGGGCAACATTGTTTCAACTTTTTCAAGCAATTTCACCACTTCGGTGGTATTGTTTTTTTTTACGAGTTTTTCTATTTCTTTTAACTCATTTTTTTGAGCAAAAGAAGAAGAGCATGTTATAAACATGCTCATCATTATTAAATTATTCTTCATTTGTTTCTTCTGAATCTTCTTCTAAATCATCATCTTCTTCTTCGATTTCATCAACCACATCTTCAATAATGTCGTTTTCATCTACCGCTAAAAGATCTTTTTTCAATTCATCGTCCATTTCATTTTCTTCGTCTTCGTCACGCATTACTTTTGCAACGGCAGCAATAGAATCGTTTCCTTTGATATTGATTAAACGAACTCCTTGTGTATTACGCCCCATTACACGTAAATCAGACACGCGTAAACGAATCGTTAAGCCCGATTTGTTGATGATCATTAAATCGTCGTTGTCGTTAACTGAATTAATGGATATTAAGGCTCCGGTTTTATCAGTAATATTCATTGCTTTAACCCCTTTACCACCACGGTTTGTTTCGCGGTATGCTTCTAAAGAAGAGCGTTTTCCGTAACCGTTTTCAGAAACCACTAAAATTTCAGAATTTAAATCGGAAACAGTCACCAAACCAATCACTTCATCATTTTCACCGGCTAATTTAATACCGCGAACTCCTGATGCTGTTCTACCCATTGGTCGGGTTTTAGATTCATCAAAACGTACCATTTTACCATTTTTGGCAGCTACCAGCACTTTTGAATTTCCATCGGTTAATTTCGCTTCTAATAATTCATCGCCTTCTTTAATGGTAATGGCATTGATACCGTTTTGGCGTGGGCGAGAGTATTGCTCTAAAGCCGTTTTCTTCACCTGTCCTTGTTTGGTACACATTACGATATAATGATTGTTGGTGTATTCTTCGTCACGTAAATCCTGTGTACAGATAAATGCTTTTACTTTATCGTCGTTTTCAATATTGATTAAGTTTTGAATTGCACGACCTTTGGCTTGTTTTGTTCCTTCAGGAATTTCGTACACGCGCAACCAGAAACATTTTCCTTTTTGAGTAAAGAACAACATATACTGGTGGTTTGTGGCCACATACATGTGCTCTAAGAAATCCTGATCGCGTGTTCCTGCCGATTTTTGCCCAACGCCACCTCTATTCTGTGTTTTGTATTCAGATAAAGGTGTACGTTTGATGTATCCGGCATGAGAAATGGTAATTACCACCTGTTCATCAGCAATTAAATCTTCGATGTTCATTTCGCCACCGGCATATTCAATATCCGAACGACGGTCATCACCGTATTTATCGCGAATTTCAGCTAATTCTTCTTTAATAAGATTCATTCGCAATTCTTTGCTTGCTAATAATTCTTGTAAATGGGTGATTAACTTCATGATTTCGTCAAATTCCGCACGAAGTTTCTCCTGCTCCAGTCCGGTTAACTGACGCAAACGCATTTCAACAATGGCACGTGCCTGGATTTCAGATAACGAGAAACGCTCAATTAAACGTTCTCGAGCTTCATCGGCATTTTTAGAGCTACGGATGATTGCTATTACTTCATCTATGTTATCAGAAGCTATGATTAATCCTTCTAAAATATGTGCGCGTTCCTGAGCTTTTCTCAATTCGTATTCTGCACGACGAGTTACCACATCGTGACGGTGCTCTACGAAATAATGTATCAGCTCTTTTAAGTTCAACAATTGCGGACGACCATTTACCAATGCGATATTATTGATACTGAACGACGACTGCAACTGTGTAAACTTATACAGCATATTCAGTACAATATTTGGAACCGCTTCACGTTTCAATACGTAAACAATACGCATTCCCTTACGGTCAGATTCATCGCGAATGGTAGAAATTCCTTCAATTTTTTTATCGTTAACCAATTCAGCCGTTTTTTTAATCATTTCGGCTTTATTTACCTGATAAGGAATTTCGGTTACAATAATGCACTCTTTGCCATCTACTTCTTCAAAGTTAGCTTTGGCACGCATTACCACACGTCCGCGACCTGTTTTATAGGCTTCTTTAACACCTTCATAACCGTAGATAATTCCACCTGTTGGAAAATCGGGAGCTTTGATATGCTGCATCAACTCATCGATTTCAATATCACTGTTATCGATATATGCCAACGTACCGTTTATTACCTCGGTTAAATTATGAGGGGCCATATTGGTTGCCATACCCACAGCGATACCTGATGCTCCGTTAACTAAAAGCGTTGGTATTTTAGTAGGCATCACTTTAGGTTCTTCTAAAGTATCGTCGAAGTTCAACTGAAAATCAACTGTTTCTTTATCTATATCTGCTAAAATTTCTTCAGAAATTTTCTTCATTCTGGCTTCGGTATAACGCATAGCCGCCGGGCTATCGCCATCAACCGAACCAAAGTTCCCCTGTCCGTCAACCAATAAGTAACGTAAACTCCATTCCTGAGCCATACGCACCATGGCATCATACACAGATGAATCTCCGTGAGGGTGGTATTTACCCAATACCTCACCTACAATTCTTGCAGATTTTTTATGTGCTTTGTTTGCTGTAACACCCAATTCATACATTCCGAATAATACACGGCGGTGAACCGGTTTTAATCCATCGCGAACATCTGGCAATGCTCTGGAAACAATAACAGACATTGAATAATCAATGTATGCCGATTTCATTTCTTCTTCGATGTTAATAGGAATTAACTTTTCTCCGTCAGAGATCATATATAACTATTTTTAGTTCTAAAATTAACGTGCTAATATACTATTTTTTTACGGGACGACCTAACTTTCGCCTGCAAATAAAACTTTTTGATTATTAATAATTGAAAATTAAGGTTTTACATGTTTTACTAAAAATAATGAAAATGAAATCGTTTTCAAAATATTGTACATTTTATATATAAAATATTGTTTATATATGTAATTTTGTAAGATTTTAAAAACAACACAACCATTCACACAATGAATATCGTTATAAAAAATGCTACAATTGTAGATCCTTCAAATGAATTTCATCAAAAACAAGTCGATATTAAAATAGAGAACGGCATTATTACTGAAATTGCTTCAGAGATCAATTCTGGTGATTTTGACACACTTTCTTTAGAAAACCTTCACATTTCGGGCGGTTGGATGGATGCTTCCATATCATTTGGCGATCCCGGATTTGAAGACCGTGAAACTATTGACAACGGTTTAACAACTGCTGCAAAAAGTGGTTTTACGCACATTGCCTATCAACCCAACACTTCACCAGTGATCGATAATCAATCGGTTGTTAGTTTTGTTCAATCAAAAGCAAATTACCACGCAACCAGCCTATATCCTATTGGAGCTTTTACAAAAAATCAGGAAGGAAACGATTTGTCAGAAATGTTTGATATGCAAAATGCCGGTGCCATTGCTTTTGGTGACTATAAAAAAAGCATCTCAAACGCTAACTTATTAAAGATTGGCCTGCAATATGTACAAGATTTTGACGGAACCGTTATTGCTTTTTGCAACGATGCAACTATTAAAGGGAAAGGTGTGGTTCACGAAGGTATTGAATCTACCAGATTGGGATTAAAAGGAATTCCGCCTTTAGCAGAAGAAGTGGTTTTAGCCCGTAATTTATTCCTTTTAGAATATACCGGTGGCAAAATGCACGTACCTACCATTTCTACCGCACAATCGGTTGCAATGATTAAAGAAGCCAAAGCCAAAGGATTGAATGTAACTTGTAGCGTAGCAATACATAATTTGGTATTGACAGACGAGGTGTTATCAGATTTTGATACCCGTTTCAAAGTCAATCCCCCCCTTCGCGATGCTTTTCATCAACAAGCATTGATTAACGGTGTTTTAGACGGAACCATTGATGTGATTACATCAGACCACTGTGCAATGGATATTGAACACAAAAAGATGGAGTTTGACATGGCAAAAGACGGAACTATTGGTTTAGAATCTGCTTTCGGAGCCTTGATGACAAAGCTTCCATTAGAATTGGTTGTTGAAAAATTACAGGCAGCAAAACATTTGTTTTTAAAAAAATCTAACACAATTAAAGTAGGACAAAAAGCAGATTTAACGCTGTTTGACCCTTCAAAAGAATGGACGTTTGCCAAAACTGATATCTTATCCAAATCAAAAAACGCTGCCTTTTTAAATCATCACATGAAAGGATTTGTGTACGGAATTTATCACAACAACAAACTGATTATCAAATAATGAAAGAAAATAAAATCTCAAAAGACGGAAAATTAGCCGCAATCGTTGCTCATTTAACATTTATCGGACCAATTATTGCGTGGTTTATCAATCAGGAAGAAAAAGATCCATTTGGCAGTTTTTACATCAAACAATCTGTCGGAATTTTTTGTTTGTTTTTACTGATCAGCGCCATTTTTCCGATCGTTCCTGATTTTATGTTTGTACCTACTTTGATCGGATTTTACCTTTTTATTTTTATATTATGGATTTACAGTTTTTCGGGAGCCATTTCTAATGAGTACAAATTGTTACCCGTAATTGGAAATTTCATTCAAAAAGCATTAACATCAAAGAAAAAATAATGGAAAACGGATTATTGAATTACCTGATACACCCCCCAAAAGAAGTGAAAGATAAAAATCCGTTACTTCTTTTAATACATGGTTATGGCAGTAATGAAGAAGATTTGTTTTCATTTGCTTCAGAATTACCTGATGATTATTATGTGGTTTCCGTTCGGGCTCCTTATCAGGTTCCTCCTTATGGATTTGCGTGGTACGCCATTAGCTTTGATACCGATATGAATAAATCTACCGACGACCAACAGGCAATACAATCACGTGATTTGCTGGTACAATTTATTGATGAATTATGTTCAAAATATCCTATTGATCCAAATAATGTAAATTTGGCAGGTTTTAGTCAAGGTGCTATTTTAAGTTACGCCATAGCCCTTACCTATCCTGAAAAGATCAATAAAGTAGCAGCATTGAGTGGCTATTTTCATAAAGAGATCATGACTCCAAAAACGGATATTAACGCATACCGTCATTTAAAAATCTTTGGTTCCCACGGAACCGTTGATCAGGTAATTCCGATAGAATGGGCTCGACAAACAACAGATTTTCTAAAGCCTTTTAATATTTCTTTTGAGTATAAGGAATATCCTGTGGGGCACGGTGTAGCTCCACAAAATTTTCATGATTTTAAAGCGTTTTTAATGAGGTAAAAAACAGCTTAAAGAATATTTATTTTAACTTTCACCCACAGAATCACTTCGTTCTAAAAACAAAGAAACCATGTGGGTAATTATTTATAACTTTCCGGTATGTTTTTTAAGCTTATCAAGAAGACGGTTTTATTTTTTACTTAATCCTAGCTTCTTTCAACACCAAAACCGGCACATCGGCATGGTAAGACAATTGTTTGCTTAAACTGGTGGTAAACAATTTTTCGAAAAAGTTCAAATGTCTTTTTACTATACACATCACATCAATCAGCTGGTCATCTATAAAAAAGAACACGCTGTCGTCTAATTTTTCATTCAATACGGTATGAAAACTCACGTTATGTTCGTTAAATTCTTTTTTCCAATCCTCTAAGACCTCCATTGTTTTTGGATTTTCCTTTCTTAAAACATGTAACACCTTCATATCGGCATTTAGTGATTGTGCAATTTTAATAATCTGGTGCAATCCCGGTTTGTCGCTATCGCGTAACATCGTCGCAAATCCAAAATTATTTAAACGTTTAAACTCTGCTTTTCTTGGCACGCTTAAAATGGGAATGTCAACATTTTCCATCACGTGAACGGTATTAGAACCCAACAGCTTTTTCTCAAACCCAGAATTCCCATTGGTTCCCATCACTATAAAATCAATCGCTTCCTGACTGATTATTTTCTGGATGATTGAAAGCATAATTCCCTCTTCAAAAATAAATGTTAGTTTGATATCCGGGCAATCAATTTGTTCAGCAATGTTTCGCAATTTAGGAACCTCTTTCTTATAATTTTCAAAATGATTCAGTTCAATCGAATTATACACGTTTTGAATCAGTTCGGGTTGTCCAGCAGAGGTTGTCGAAATAACCGGCATTTCATAAGTATTTAATACATATATTTCGGCACCAATGCTTTTAGCCAGTTTTAAGGCATAAACAAAAGCATTGTTTGCCGTTTCTGAGAAATCTGTTGGAAATAATATCTTTTTCATAATAAAAAAAGGTTTTAATTAGGCGTTATTAAATTACAAAAAATAATGTAAACTATATGCTAATTTTGAAAAAAATAATAACAGCGGGTATAAATTGGCAAAGTATATAAAGTTAGCTTAAATTTGTAATTCAAAATTCGTTTGTATGATTTTAAAAGATACCATTGTAGCATTAGCCACTCCATCGGGAGCCGGAGCTGTTGCCATTGTACGTGTTTCAGGTCCCAAAGCTATTGAGACTGTAGCAGATGTATTTGAGTCTGTTAAAAATAAAGATTTGCGTAAACAAAAAACGCATACGCTGCATTTGGGATATATTAAAGATGGAGAAAAAATCATCGATCAGGTGTTAGTGTCTTTATTCAAAGGCACAAATTCTTATACCGGAGAGCCGACTGTGGAAATTTCCTGTCACGGTTCTACGTTTATTCAGCAGCAAATCATACAATTATTATTGCGTAAAGGTTGCAGAATGGCGACTGCCGGGGAATTTACAATGCGATCTTTTTTAAACGGAAAGATGGATTTATCCCAAGCCGAAGCGGTGGCTGATTTGATTGCATCGGATAACGAAGCGGCGCATCAATTGGCAATGCAGCAAATGCGTGGCGGTTTTTCAAATGAAATTGCCAAATTGCGTGAAGAATTATTAAATTTCGCCTCATTGATTGAACTGGAATTGGATTTTTCAGAAGAAGACGTCGAGTTTGCAGACCGTTCTGCTTTTCGTGATTTAGTAAGCCGAATTCAATTTGTACTGAAACGTTTGATCGATTCTTTTGCCGTAGGAAACGTGATTAAAAACGGAATTCCCGTAGCGATTGTGGGCGAACCAAACGTAGGAAAATCTACTTTATTAAACGCCTTATTAAACGAAGAACGAGCCATTGTATCAGACATCGCCGGAACAACCCGTGATACGATCGAAGACGAATTGGTCATTGACGGGATCGGTTTTCGTTTTATTGACACTGCCGGAATCCGTGAAACGAAGGATGTGGTAGAATCTATCGGAATTCAAAAAACCTTTGAGAAAATCGATCAGGCGCAATTGGTGCTGTTTTTGGTGGAAAATTCACACGCGAAAGATATCGAAGGATTGAAAAGAGAAATCGAAGAAATCAAGAATAAATATCCGCAAAAAGCTTTGTTGGTGATTATGAATAAGATGGATCTGCTTTCGGAAAACGAAATCTCAGATCTAATTTCGGCAATCTCAAATCTTATACTGATATCTGCTAAAAACAAAGAAGGAATCGATGCATTGAAAAATCAATTGATGCGTTTGGTTAATACCGGTGCTTTACGTAATAATGAAACCATAGTAACCAACACCCGTCATTACGATTCGTTACTCAAAGCTTTGGAGGAAATTCAAAAAGTACAATACGGATTGGATATGGGAATTTCTGCTGATTTGATGGCTATTGATATTCGACAAGTCTTATTCTATTTTGGGGAAATAACAGGACAGGTAACCAACGATGAACTATTAGGAAATATTTTTGCTAACTTTTGTATCGGAAAGTAGTTTACCTGAAGGTCTTTCAAAAGAAGAGTTTTTTGAAGGATATTCTATCATCAGAAACAAAGAATTGATGCGTATTTTCAAGGATTTAGATTTAGTAGAGCAATTAGGATCAGGAATTCAAAGAATTTTACAGGCTTATGCAAAAGATAGCTTTCATTTTTCCGAAAACTTTTTGAGAGTTACGTTGCCTTCAACAGAATCTGTAACGCATATCATGCTTCAAAAGGTATTTAAAAATCTTATTTAGGGTAAATTTTATAATCAACACTAGTTTCTTTTGTTATCATTAATAGATGAAATATTTGATAACCAAACTTATTGCCGTTATCGGTAAGTAAACACCAAATATTTTGTTGATTATTGTGTTTTATTTACCGATAGCGGCATTTTAGAGAAAATAAACTTTAAGGTCTTTACACTTTTTATTTCATCAAAGACAAGCGATATTCTACTTTATTCCAATCAACTAATTGCCAGAAATTTTCGATATATTTTGGTCGGTCGTTTTTATATTTTAGGTAATAAGCATGTTCCCAAACATCGATATTCATTAAAGGATAGCCTTTTACTTCTGCATTAGGCATCAGCGGATTGTCTTGATTTATTGATGTGGTAATTTTCAATGTTCCATCGTTTTGATAAACTAACCAAACCCAGCCTGAACCAAATAATCCTTTTGCTTTTTCGGTAAACTGCGTTTTAAATTCATCAAAACTACCAAAATCTCTGTTAATCAGTTCAGCTACTTTTCCTGTTGCTCTACCTCCCGCTTTTGGTCCAATGATTTCCCAGAAGATGTTATGGTTGTAATAACCACCGGCATTATTGCGAAGGGTACTGTTTTTTAAATCCAATCCTTTCAAAATCTCTTCAATAGACATGGTTTCTAAAGGTGTTCCTTTCACGGCATCGTTTAACTTGTTACAGTAGCCTAAATGGTGTTTAGAATAATGTGTTTCAACCGTTTGTGCATCCATATAAGGTTCTAAATCGTTGTAACCGTAGTTTAATCCTTTCATTTGAAAGGCTCCTTGATTGGCAACTACCGATTTTGGATCGCCATCTACCGGTACTGAAGCGGTTTCTGTAGCATCCGGAATCTGAACTTCGGTCATTTCTTCTTTATCTTTACAACTAATAATGATAAAAGAAGCAATTGCTGTTAATAATAAAACGTTTCTTTTCATACAATTATAGATTTAATGAGTTAACCAGTTCAATATACAATTTTTTTGCGTCTTCTTGTGTTAAATGTAGAACTTGTTTCCATGCATTAAATTTGAAACCGCGGACAAGATCCATTTCCTGATGTATAAAATTATGTAAATAATCTAAGGTTGCCTGTTTATAATAAGCATATAACCGCAATCGGATATCGGGTGGTAATTCTACTTTTGTAGTCGATGCTTTTTGATAAGCTTCTTGAAATAATTCGTCTATATTTTGCATTATTTATTGGCAATTACCGTTTTGTTACCGCGTGCCTTTTGATTAAGAACCACATTTACATTTGTACCTAACGGCAAGTATAAATCAACACGGGATCCAAATTTTATAAACCCGGCATCATCGCCCTGATTAACTCTGTGACCTACTTTTGCGTAGTTTACAATTCGTTTAGCCAAAGCTCCGGCAATTTGTCTGTACATTACCTCTCCGTACACGGGATTGTCAATAACCACAGTGGTACGTTCGTTTTCTTCACTTGCTTTTGGATGCCATGCAACCAAATATTTCCCAGGATGGTATTTACTGTATTTTACAATTCCGTTTAAAGCATATCGGGTAACATGAACATTTATGGGCGACATAAATATAGATACCATTAAACGTTTGTCTTTGAAATATTCGGGTTCGTAAACTTCTTCTATAACAACCACTTTACCATCTACCGGTGCTAATATCAAATGGTCGGCAATGTCATTCAGCGCCCGGTTTGGATTTCTGAAAAACTGTAAAATAATTACTAAAAAAAGTAACGCTAGTATTTGTACACTTTTAATAATCCATGGAATATCAATGATGTATTCAACACCTATTATAACTGCAACAGCAATTAAAAGTGAAAAGAAAATGATTTTAGCTCCTTCTTTATGAAACATTACATAACAATTTTATAAATTAAAAATAAAAATGGTGCAGCAAACAATATGCTGTCCAACCGATCTAAAATACCACCATGACCGGGCATGATTGCTCCACTGTCTTTTATACCCGCCTGACGCTTATATTTTGACTCTACCAAATCGCCAACAGTACCCAAAACACTTATGGCTAAACCTATCAATATCCAGAATAGCAATGATGCTTGTGTGTTTGTAAATTTGAATATTACAAATGCAGCAATTTGAGTAAAAACAACACCACCTATAAAACCTTCTATTGTTTTTTTAGGCGATATTTTCTCATAGAGCTTATGTTTGCCTAATAGCTTGCCGCAAATATAAGCAAAAGTGTCATTACACCATATCATTATAAAAATACTTAATATTAACAAAGGGGTGTATGCCTCATTTAAATAAGGCAATTGCGTAATGATTAAAAAAGGAATTACTACATAACCTATTAAATGCAGGTATTTTTTAATTGTGGGATTTTCTTTAGAAAACTGGTTTTGAAAAAGATCAATAATGAGATAACAACTAAACGATAATACTATTAAGTAAGTACTGTTAAGTGTATTATTATTGGTAAAGAATAACGATAAGGCAAATATTACTGAAATGGCGTAACCCGTTATTTTGTTGATTTGGTACAATCTGCAAAATTCAAAAACAGCCACTATGTAAAAGAAACCGAACAAGATAAGAAAGGTATCCTTTGAAAACAAAATTGCACTAACTAACAGTGCAATATATAAAATTCCCGAAAGGGTACGTTTTACAACTTCATTCATATTAAAAATCTTCTAACAATAATAAATAAAGGTTTTTAGCCTGAATACCGTACTGTAAAAAATTATCGGTTTTGCTCTCCTTAAAATGTTGCATTGTTGTGATATTGGTTGGGATTTCGTTTGCATAACGCATTTTAATATTGCGAAGACCATCGCTTTTTGAACGAGTAATCTGGCTTGCTTTTGCAATTACAATAATATTTTTAGGTAATTCGTTGGGTTTATAATGAAACAGTTGTTTAGACGAAAACAAAACAGAACCGTCTTGTGCAATTAGACTTTCGCAACCGGTTAGCAAAAACATTGGATTGCTTGGATTTTTATAGCTTAATTTATTTTCTGACAAATAATGTTGAAGGTCTTTTTCAAAGGTCAAAGCTTCGATTTCAAACCAGTCGTTTTCCTGTAAAATACTTATAAAATTTTCTTCAAGCTCTTCTTCTGTTTCACAATATAAAAATTTACCTCCGTTTAACTTAAAATTACAGGTAAATTGCTCATCAACAGGGATTTCTTTTTCAGGCAGATATTTGCTCTCTTCTTCATCTTTATTTTGACGAGAAGACGTAAAAGTGCTTAAAATTTTTTTAAATATATTCATTTGTTATTTAAAACGGGGACTTTATGGCATTTTAGTTCAAAGATAAAAAAAAACTTGGTTTAACAGAATGTTAAGCCAAGTTTTTGTATGAATATGTTAAAGAATTAATTTTAAACCACTTCAGATTCATTTTCTGATGTTACATCAATTATATCTTTATTATCAAAGGTACGTTTGCCAAAAATATCTTCTAAATCTTCACGGAAGATTACTTCTTTCTCACAAAGCAAGTCAGCCAGTTGTACTAATTTATCTTTATTTTCGGTTAAAAGACCAATGGCTCTTTGGTATTGTCCTTCAATCAATACCGAAATTTCTTTGTCGATTAATTTAGCCGTTTCTTCTGAATACGGTTTTGAAAAATTGTATTCGCTTTGACCTGACGAATCGTAATAAGTAATGTTTCCTAACGAATCATTTAAACCGTAAATGGTTACCATAGCACGGGCTTGTTTGTTTACTTTTTCCAAATCGCTCAAGGCTCCTGTTGAAATTTTATCAAAAATTACTTTCTCGGCAGCTCTACCTCCCATTGTTGCACACATTTCGTCTAACATTTGTTCGGTGCGTACAATTTGGCGTTCTTCAGGTAAATACCAGGCAGCTCCCAGGCTCATTCCACGGGGAACAATAGTTACTTTAACCAAAGGTGCAGCGTGTTCTGTAAGCCAGGAAACGGTTGCGTGTCCGGCTTCGTGAATAGCAATAGCATATTTCTCTTCGGGAGTAATGATTTTGTTCTTTTTTTCTAATCCGCCAACAATTCTGTCAACAGCATCTAAAAAGTCTTGTTTATCAACTTCTTTTTTGTTTTTGCGGGCAGCTGTTAAGGCAGCCTCGTTACAAACATTGGCAATATCGGCACCTGAAAAACCAGGTGTTTGTTTTGCAAGAAAATCAATATCAAGGTTATCAACCTTTTTAATTTTCTTTAAATGAACTTCAAAAATTTGCTTGCGTTCGTTCACATCCGGTAAATCTACATAGATTTGTCTGTCAAAACGTCCGGCACGCATTAATGCCTTGTCTAAAATTTCGGCTCGGTTTGTAGCGGCTAACACAATAACATTGGTATTGGTACCAAAACCATCCATTTCGGTTAACAATTGATTTAATGTGTTTTCACGTTCGTCATTTGAACCTGAAAAGTTAGATTTTCCACGAGCTCTACCAATTGCATCGATTTCATCGATAAAAATTATGGCCGGCGATTTTTCTTTTGCCTGTTTAAACAAATCGCGAACACGAGAGGCACCTACCCCAACAAACATTTCAACAAAATCGGAACCTGACAATGAGAAAAACGGTACTTGTGCTTCACCGGCAACGGCTTTTGCCAATAACGTTTTTCCTGTTCCCGGAGGTCCAACTAATAAGGCGCCTTTAGGTATTTTACCTCCAATAGATGTATATTTTTCAGGATTCTTTAAGAATTCAACTATTTCCTGAATTTCTTCTTTTGCACCTTCTAATCCGGCAACATCGTTGAATGTAACACGTATATCGTTTTTTTCATCAAATAATTTGGCTCTCGATTTTCCTATTGAAAAAATTTGTCCGCCACCGGCTCCTGATCCGCCGCTCATTTTGCGCATCATAAAAATCCACACTACAGGAATTAAGATAATTGGCAATAATGATAAAAGGATACCGCCCCAGTTGCTTTCTTTTTCGTTGCTAAATTCTTTGATCTTTCCTTCGGAAGATGCCTGAATTAATTTTTCTTCAAACAGATCTTTATTAGCTATTTCAACCACATAATCCGGGCCACTGCTCATTGAACTTAATAAAGTGGGTTTGTTATTTTTTTGGTGTTCCGGATTGCTTTTTGCAGACTCATTCAAAAAAACCTGAGCTGATGAATTGTTAAAAACAACTTTTTCTACCTGACTGTTATCTAAATATTCGTAGAATTTAGACAGGCCAATTGTTTTACCATCGCCAAAACTACCTCCGCCTGTTGTTAACGAAATGGCAAAAAGTATAAAGATTAAACCTGCATAAAGCATCCAAGGATTATACTTGGGCTTGTTATTTACGGGATTTTTCATAAATTAATTACTGTGTGAATGGTTAGAAGTTACCTGGGTGATTTTTGCATCGCCCCAAAGGTCTTCAATGTTATAATACTGTCGGGTTTCTTTCTGGAAAATGTGAACCACAATGTTTATGTAGTCCATTAATACCCAGTTTGCCTGATCGGTACCTTCTACGTGCCAAGGTTTATCTTTTAATTCTTTAGATACGGTACGCTGTATAGATCCTGAAATAGCATTTACCTGTGTGTTTGAGTTTCCATCGCAGATTACAAAATAATCGCAAGCAGTGTTTTCAATGGCTCTTAAATCTAAAATGGTAATATTTTCTCCTTTAACGTTTTCTATTCCTTCAATAATCAAGGCTAATAACGCCTCGTTGTTCTTTTTGCTTTCGTTCATGTATGTATTTTGTACTTAATTATTGCAAATTTATCAAATTGTATCGGGTTATTTAAGTTATTTTTGCCCTAAAGTTCCTAAAGATACTATTTATAATGTATTTAATCAAACTCAATGCCATATCTTCTACGAATGATTTTATAAAAAATTTGTCAGTTACCAATAATTTGGCTGATTTTACTGTGGTTTGGGCTGCTGTACAAACTAAAGGAAAAGGGCAAATGGGGTCAACCTGGGTTACCGATGAGGCTAAGAACCTTACGTTCAGCATTTTTCTAAATGGAGATTATCTTACTGTTGATCGGTTATTTTCTCTTAACATATTAGTTTCCAATGCGGTATTAAAAGCATTATTTGCTCTAAATTTAACGAATATTTATGTAAAATGGCCTAACGACATTTTGTCATACAATAAAAAAATTGCCGGTATTTTAATAGAAAACAGCATTGGCAACAACGGAAAAGTGGCATCGATTATTGGCATTGGCATTAATGTGCTGCAAACCGATTTTAATGGATTTCCGCAGGCATCATCTATCTTAAATCAATATGGAATAACGGTTAATTTTGAATTGTTATTGAACAATATCGTTGAAAACATAAAAAAAGGAACACTGAATCTTAAAAACAACATTGAGGAAGAATGGCAATTTTACCACAACCATTTATTTAAAAAAGACGTTATCAGTGTTTTTGAGGATAAAAACGGTAAAAAATTCAACGGGATTATTAAAGAAGTAAACCGTCATGGTCAATTGGTTATACAGCTTGAGAATGACGATTTACAATGTTTTAATTTGAAAGATGTAAAACTGATGTATTAATTTTCAGGTACAAATTTTAACGAAACCGAATTCATACAATATCTGGTTCCGGTGGTGTCTCTAGGTCCGTCATCAAAAACATGCCCTAAATGTCCGTCACATTTTGCACAGGTTACCTCTACCCTAATCATTCCGTGCGATGTATCTTTTGTGTATTTTACCGAGCCTTCGATCGCCTGATCAAAAGATGGCCACCCGCAAGATGAGTTGTACTTGGTGGTTGATTCAAACAATTTATTGCCACAGGCAGCACAAACGTAATGTCCTTTTTCAAAAAAATCGTTATATGTGCCGCTAAAAGGTCTTTCGGTACCTTTTTCCCTTAAAATATAATATTCTTCGGGGGTTAATTTTTCTTTCCAATCTTGTTCTGTCATTTGTTCTAATGTTTGTGCGTTTGCGGTTTATTCTTTACAGCTTATAAATTGTACACATAAAATGATCCAAAATAATTTAACTGGTAACAAACTGGATAATTTTCTGAATAACTTGTTCATCTCCTAATATTTTTCGATGTCCTAATCCGCTGGTAATCATCAATTCGCCGTTTATCAATTGATTATTGATTGCTTCTGCTGATGTAAAAGGCACATCTTTATCATTTTTATCGTGAATCACCAGAACGGGTATCTGTACTTTTTCGGCGTGCAATTCCACATCGTAATTAGCCATTTTTTCATTGTATTTTCGTTCAAATAAATTAACTAAAAAAGGTGTCATTTTTTTGCTCATGCCAATAGTCGTCAAGAACTCATCGGTAATATCCTTTGTTTTGTTGCCGCTGCCAATAACAACTGCTTTTGGGGTAGATAAACCTCTGCCTAACGCATTGATAATACTCATACCACCAAGCGAATGCCCCACAATGACATCAAAACCATTGTATTTTTTATCCAGTTCAAAAATGGCTTCAATAAAATGCTTCATATTGGTTGTGGTTTTCGGACTTTTACCGTGCCCCGGAGCATCAAAACTAATAATAGAATAATTTAAGCCTTTAAAAGCCTTGGCAATAGATACCAGTTGTGTTCCGCGACCGTTCCACCCATGTACCAGCAGTACTTTTTTTGAACCAAATTTGTTTTCGTACACCGTTATTTCTTTTTGGCATTCGGGTAATATCAAATTTGATTTATGCGAAACCTCGTACATTTTCTGTTCGCGTTTAGGCAATTTATATTTAATAGGTGTCTCAAATAATTTTAAGGCAAAGGCAGCTGCCAGATTCTTATTCAGCTTACTTAAAACTTTTGATGTATTCTTTATATACGCAGGAACTTCTAAAACCTTTGCTTGTTTTTGCGCCATAATTTTATAATTTTACATAACAAAGTTAAAAGGTATTCGTTAGATTATTTCATAATTTTAGAAAAAATTAAAACTTACAACTATGAAAAAGACAATTATATTATGCGGAGCTGCAGCGCTATTGTTAGCCTGTGCTACCAATCCGTTTACAGGAAAAAAAACAATGGCATTTGTTCCTGATAGTTCATTGTTTGCATCTTCGTTTCAACAATATTCTACTTTTATAAAAGAGAATAAAGTGGTAACTGGTACTAGCGATGCACAGATGGTTCAACGTGTAGGTGCGAAAATTAAAAGTGCATCCGAACAATGGCTTAAAGCAAATGGATATTCTAATTATTTAAAAGATTATAAATGGGAATATAAATTGGTGCAAGATAACACAGTAAACGCATGGTGTATGCCTGGTGGAAAAATTGTAGTTTACACTGGATTAATGAAAATTGCACAAGGCGAAGCAGGATTAGCAACTGTTATGGGACACGAAGTTGCTCATGCTTTGGCAAATCACGGACAACAACGTATGAGTGCAGGGCTTTTGCAGCAATTAGTGGGAGCAGGAGTTGCTGTAGGAACTAGTGAAATGAATATGAGTAAAGAAACTCAAGAACTTGCAATGGGAGCGTACGGAGCAGGTAGTAATGTATTTGGAATGATGCCTTTTAGTCGTAAGCATGAATCAGAAGCCGATAGAATTGGTTTAATTTTAATGGCTGTTGCAGGATATAACCCCAACGAAGCATTAAGTTTTTGGCAGCGAATGTCTGATAAAAGCGGTGGTTCATCAACTCCTGAACTGTTAAGCACCCACCCTAGCGATCAAACCCGTATCGCCAACATTAAAAAATTAATCCCCGAAGCAAAAGCAGAAGCTGCTAAATTTGGCAAAAAATACTAACTTAACTAATAGGCAGTGTAACAACTGCCTTAACTTTCTCTTATGAAAACATCTATAAAAGGTGAAAAAAAAGTGCTTAATGCATGGGCTTTTTACGACTGGGCTAATTCTGTATATGCATTAGTTATCTCCTCATCAATTTTCCCTTTGTTTTATGGTGCGTTGTTTCGGTTAGAAAACAAAACATCTGCAACTTTTTTTGGCATCGAAACACCAAGCGAATCTATAATTAGCTATGTAACAGCCATTGGTTTTTTAATAATTGCTTTTATATCTCCGCTGCTTTCGGGCGTTGCAGATTTTTTAGGAAATAAGAAGTTTTTTCTGAAGCTGTTCTGCTTTATTGGTTCCATTTCCTGTATGATGCTCTATTTTTTTAACCTTGAAAACCTGTACTTCAGCCTGTTTTTCTATATGCTTGCCTTGATTGGATTTTGGGGAAGTCTGGTTTTTTATAACTCTTATCTGCCCGATATTGCTTTTCCTGAACAACAAGATGCCATTTCAGCCAAAGGATATTCATTAGGATACATTGGTTCGGTCATACTCCTTATCATTAATTTAATAATGATTATGAAAAGTGAATGGTTTGGATTTGAAAGTCCCATGCAGGCAATGAAAGTATCTTTTGTATTGGTTGGAATCTGGTGGTTGGGTTTCAGTCAGATTTCTTACAGATTCTTACCTAATTTCAGAAATTCAAACAAAATCAATACACAAACCTTCTTTTCAGGATTCAGAGAGCTAAAGATCATCTTCAAGCAGTTACAGCAATACCCCGTGTTAAAAGGTTATTTAGGTGCTTTTTTTGTTTACAGCATGGCAGTACAAACAGTTATGATTATTGCTGCTTATTTTGGCGAAAAAGAAGTGCAATGGGAAAGTGACGATCAACGCCAGATGGGTTTAATTGTAAGCATTCTCTTAATTCAATTAATTGCTGTAGCCGGAGCTATTTTTACATCGAAATTATCAAAAAGATTTGGAAACATTAACACACTGATCCTTATAAACACCGCATGGATTATTATCTGTATTTGTGCCTATTTTGTAGTAAAACCAACAAGTTTTTACATTGTAGCAGCTATGGTTGGTTTGGTAATGGGCGGTATTCAGTCATTGTCACGTTCCACCTATTCCAAATTATTGCCATTAAACACTAAAGACACCACCTCTTTTTTCAGCTTTTATGATGTAACCGAGAAAATAGGTATTGTTATAGGGATGCTGGTTTACGGTATCATTGCCCAAATAACAGGAAAAATGCAAAATGCCATTTTATTTCTGATTGTTTTTTTCGCAATAGGTATTATTTTACTGATAAAAACATCCAAAAAACAAGCGGTTAGTTAAAATAAATAATATTTTTACAAATCTTTTCGTATGTAAAAAAAATAATTTTATATTTGGATAAATTTAACATTCTTACTAAATCTTATGAGAAAATTAAAATATATTTTGGCATCGATAGTTTTAGCAACAGGATTTGCGGCGTGTGAAACTGAAGCCATTGATGAAAAAGTAAAAGATGACAGTTTACCCGGAAACCCTATACTTAGTTTTGATTTAAACTCAAAACAAACCGTTATAACTGATGAGGTTTCAGTAGATTTCTCTGGAGAAGGCATGTCTATTGTTTCTAAATTATCAATAGTTAACACTGAAGATACATCAAATCCGGAAACTCGTTATAAAGCTGCTTATCTTTATATTAATTTTAGTGCTATGGAAGTTGGTAACTTTCCAACAACATTAAGTATAGATAATCCAAGTAATTATTTAAGTAGTGCTACTTTGCGTGTTCAGGAATTGGTGCCAGATGAAGATGGAATCTTACAAAAAATATGGGTAGAATATTCAACTGTCAACGCCGCTGATAATGAAAATGCAGGTTATGCCAATATAATCCACGTAAATGGAACAGCACAATATATGAACGGTAATTTTGATTATATCCTTTATCCTTACGATCTGGAAGAGGAAGTAGAATTATCTTTACAACCTCAACGAATTACAAACGGGCAATTCAGTTACATTCACTATGAATAATTCTAATTAATATATTTATCATTAAAACCTTACTGTTGTAAGGTTTTTTTATTGGCATAAATATTGAAACATTAAGTAGTTAAATTAAAAGTACACGAAATTTAATGTTTTTAAATGTTATTTACATCAATAAATGACATTTTGACTTATAATATATTTATGGCACACGAAAAAATCATATCATTAGACAATTTGTCACTACAAGATTTAAATGAAAATGCAGAATTCATTCCTTTGTTTTCACAAGACGATGAAGAAGCAATGAATAAGGAAGAAATTCCCACAGAACTTAGTATCCTTCCCTTGCGCAACATGGTGTTGTTTCCAGGAGTGGTAATCCCGATAACTGCCGGGCGTGATAAATCGATAAAATTAATCAACGATGCTTTGGCAGGTGATAAAACCATTGGCGTTGTTGCTCAAATTAACGAACAAATCGAATTTCCTAACGGAAATGACATTTACCGTTTTGGAACCGTAGCTAAGATTTTAAAGACCTTGAAATTACCCGATGGTAATATTACCGTGATTTTACAAGGCAAGAAACGATTTGCTATTGATCAAATCACTCAGGAAAATCCTTATTTAAAAGCAAAAGTAGTGGATATTATTGATGAAAAACCTGAGGAAGACGATTTAGAATTTCCAACACTAATTGAATCTATTAAAGAAACTGCGCAGGAAATTGTACGTGAAAATCCAAACATTCCATCTGAAGCGGCATTTGCTTTAAAAAACATAGAAAGTAATTCGTTTTTGGTGAATTTTGTTTCATCAAACTTAAATCTTGATGTTGCAGATAAACAAGCTTTGTTAGAAATCAATAATTTAAAACAACGTGCTTTTGAAACGCTTCGCAGAATGAATTTAGAACTGCAAAAGCTTACGTTGAAAAACGATATTCAAACCAAAGTACGAATCGATTTAGACCAGCAGCAAAAAGAATATTTTCTTCATCAGCAAATTAAAACCATTCAGGAAGAATTGGGTGGCGTTTCACATGAACAAGAATTTGAAGAATTACGCAACAAGGCAAAAACCAAAAAATGGGACACAAAAGTACAGGAACATTTTGACAAGGAATTAAGCAAAATGCAACGTATGAATCCGCAAGTTGCCGAATTTTCTATCCAACGGAATTATCTGGAACTTTTGTTAGAATTGCCTTGGAACGAATACACCAAAGATAAATTCGATTTAAAAAATGCCAAAAAGATTTTAGATAAAGATCATTATGGTTTAGAAGATGTAAAACGTCGGGTCATTGAACACATGGCTGTTTTAAAGCTTCGCAACGATATGAAATCGCCTATTTTGTGTTTGTACGGTCCACCAGGAGTTGGTAAAACATCTATTGGTAAATCCATTGCAACGGCGTTGGGGCGTGAATATGTCCGTATTTCGTTAGGTGGATTACGAGATGAAGCCGAGATCCGTGGTCACCGTAAAACGTATATTGGGGCGATGCCGGGACGTATCATTCAATCGATTAAAAAAGCCAAAACATCGAACCCTGTTTTTGTTTTAGATGAAATTGATAAGTTGTCAAGCAGTCATCAGGGCGATCCATCAAGCGCCATGTTAGAAGTTTTAGACCCCGAACAAAACAAAGAATTTTACGACAATTTCGTAGAATTAGGTTTCGATTTATCAAAAGTAATGTTCATTGCAACATCAAACAGTTTAAATACGATTCAGCCGGCTTTGTTAGACCGTATGGAAGTTATTGAAATGAACGGGTACACCATTGAAGAAAAAACAGAGATTTTAAGACAACATCTGCTTCCTAAACAGTTAAAAGAGCATGGGTTAGATGCTAAAGCAATCAACATTCCTAAAAAAGTAATGGAATTTATCGTTACGAAATACACGCGTGAATCAGGTGTTCGACGTTTAGATAAAGAAGTTGCCACTATTGTTCGTTACATTGCAAAATCGGTTGTGCTGGAAGAAGAATTCAATCAGAAATTGACCGAAGAAGATATTATTAAAATATTGGGTGCACCAAAATTTGATTATGACAAATACGAAAATAACGATGTTGCCGGTGTGGTTACAGGTTTAGCATGGACACGCGTTGGAGGCGATATTTTGTTTATCGAATCGATTTTGTCTGAAGGAAAAGGAACACTTACAATGACCGGAAATCTGGGGAATGTAATGAAAGAATCGGCCACGATTGCGTTGGAATATATAAAATCAAACAGCAACTTGTTCGGTATTGATGCTAAAGTTTTTGATAAATTCAAAATTCACGTTCACGTACCCGAAGGTGCTACACCAAAAGACGGTCCGTCGGCAGGTATTGCCATGTTAACCTCAATGGTCTCAAGTTTTACACAACGCAAGATCAAGAAAAATATAGCCATGACCGGTGAAATTACCTTGCGTGGAAAAGTTCTTCCGGTGGGCGGGATTAAAGAAAAAATTTTGGCAGCAAAACGAGCAAACATTAAAGAAATTATTTTGTGTAAGGAAAACAAACGTGATATCGACCAGATAAAACCGGAGTATCTTACAGGTTTAACCTTTCATTACGTTGATAAAATGATCGAAGTTATTGACTTGGCATTAACCAACCAAAAGGTAAAAAATGCGAAAGAGCTTACCGTTAAAGAGGCTTAATTAGAAGATAAACTAATTAATTAAAAAAGCTGGTACAGAAATGTATTAGCTTTTTTGTTATTTTAGCCATTTTATACAAAAATACATTAACACTTAAATAATCAAAAATGAGAACAACTATTTACAAAACACTTTTTATTGGACTTTTATGTCAGATTGGATTTGCTCAAAGTTTTGATAAAACTAAATTAGATAAATACTTTGGTGAGCTTGAAACTCATAATAAATTTATGGGAAGCGTTGCCGTTTCTCAAAACGGACAAATAATCTATTCTAAAGCCATTGGTTTTGCCGATGTTGAAAAAAACTTAAAAGCAGATGAATTAACCAAATACAGAATTGGCTCCATTTCAAAAACATTTACAGCTGTATTGGTTTTAAAAGCTGTTGAAGAAAATAAATTAAGCTTGAATCAAACAATAGACAACTATTTTCCGAGTATTAAAAATTCCGATAAAATAACTATCAAACAGTTGCTTAATCATCGTAGCGGTATTCATAATTTTACTGATGATGAAGCGTACTTAACTTATAATACACAACCAAAAACAGAAAAAGAAATGGTTGAAATTATTACATCGGTTGGTAGTGATTTTGATCCCGACACCAAATTTTCTTATAGCAATTCAAATTATGTATTATTATCGTATATCCTTGAAAAAAGTTTCAAAGAAAGTTATGCCCAATTACTTCAAAAATATATTGCTAAACCTTTAAATTTAAAAAATACCTATTTGGGAGGAAAAATAAATACAGATAACAAAGAAGCTAAATCATACAGTAATATTGGATTGTGGGTTGCTGAACTGGAAACCGATACTTCGATTCCTTTAGGAGCAGGCGGAATTGTTTCTACTCCTACCGATTTGGCAAAATTCAATGATGCTTTATTTCAAGGTAAGGTTTTGAAAAATGAACACCTTGAATTGATGAAAACAATCAATGACGGTTATGGTTTGGGATTGTTCACGCTTCCTTTTTATGATAAAACAGGTTACGGACACACGGGCGGAATTGATGGGTTTAGTTCTATATTTACCTATTTTGATGACGGTAAGGTTTCTTATACGTTAATTTCAAATGGAACAAACGTTAAAATTAATGATATTTCTATTGTCGTTTTAAGTGCGGTTTATAATAAACCTTATGAGCTTCCTGTACTTTCTACTTATAAAGTTACTTCACAAGATTTAGATAAATATTTAGGAACGTATGCTTCAAAACAAATTCCTTTAAAAATTGAAATCACAAAAGAAGGTGCAACACTAATAGCTCAGGCAACGGGTCAATCTTCTTTTCCATTAGAAGCAACTGAAAAAGATAAATTTAAATTTGATTTGGCAGGAATTGTGTTAGAATTTAATCCTGTTGAAAAAACAGTGATCTTAAAACAAGGTGGCGGTCAGTTTACATTTACAAAAGAATAACAACTTATAAATTCATTATAAAAAATCATTAACGAAAACATACCATTTTTTTTATTCTGTCGTTATAAATTTATATATTCGTTTTCATGTAATTCAACTAAACATGCGCAAACTATTAACTTTAGTTTCTTTTATAACCTTAACAGCTGTAAATGCACAGGTAGGCGGTAAAGACGCTTACCAGTTTTTACAAATGCCCACATCGCCAAAGCAAGCCGCATTGGGCGGAACCAACGTCACCATAACCGGTAACGAAGTAAATCAGGTACTGTACAATCCGGCTGCATTAAATGATGAAATGAACAATATGCTGGCTGTTAATTTTGGCAGATATTACGGCGATATCAGCTTAGGTTCTGCGGCATATGCCCATAAATTTAGAAACGGCCGCAACGTTCACGTCGGCGTTACTTTTTTAAATTACGGCTCTATGGAAGGTTACGACGAAAACGGCGTAGCAACAGGCACTTTTAGCGGAAATGACATCGCGGTTTCTGTAGGTTACGCACACCCTTTTCAAGACACTAATTTTTCGGTAGGTGCAAATATTAAAGCTATTTCGTCCACCTTAGAAAGTTATAATTCATTTGCTGTAGCTGCTGATATTGGTGGTTTGTATAACGATGAAGAAACCGGGTGGACGGTGGGTTTAACCTTTAAAAACCTTGGTGGTCAGTTATCAAGTTACGAAGACACCCGCGAATCATTGCCTTTTAGAACCGTTTTAGGCTTCAGTAAACTGTTAGAAAACGTGCCTATCCGTTGGCATTTAACATTAGACAATCTTCAAAAATGGGATATTTCTTTTTCAAATCCCAACCGTTCACAAGTAGATTTAGAAAACAATGTTACCGAAGAAAAAGTTACTTTTGGAAACAACCTGATGCGCCACATTGTATTGGGCGTAGAACTTTTTCCCGAGAAAAATTTCAATATCCGTTTAGGGTATAACTTTAAAAACGGAGAAGAAATGAAATTGATCGAACAACGGCATTTTGCAGGATTCACCGCAGGATTTGGCTTAAAAATGAAACGTTTCCGCATTGAATACGCTTACAACAGATTTACTTTGGCAGGAAACACCAATTTATTTGGCTTATCGGTTCAACTGTAATATTTTTGCCTAAAATTTTTTACTTTGAAAAAAATAACCATAGCTATCGACGGGCATTCGTCAACAGGAAAAAGTACTTTGGCAAAACAACTGGCAAAAGCACTAAATTACATTTATGTTGACACAGGAGCCATGTACCGCGCGGTAACTTTGTATGCCATACAGCAAAATTTCATCTCAGAAACTTATTTTTATGCCGATAAGCTCATCGAAAATTTAGATCAGATTTACTTGTCTTTTAAATTTAATGACGATTTAGGTTTTGCTGAAATTTATCTGAACGACGAAAAGGTAGAAGATCAAATCAGAACCATCGAAGTATCAAAATTGGTGAGTAAAATTGCCACTGTTTCTGAAATCCGTACAAAATTAGTCCACCAACAAAAAAAATACGGAATAGACAAAGGTGTGGTTATGGACGGTCGTGATATTGGAACGGTTGTTTTTCCTGATGCCGAATTAAAAATTTTCATGACCGCTTCGCCTGAAATAAGAGCACAACGAAGATTTTTAGAAATGCAGCAGAAAAAGATGGATACGCCGTTTGATGAAGTGCTGAAAAATGTTGTTGAACGCGATAAAATGGACTCTACCCGAACCAATTCGCCTTTAATCATAGCTAAAGATGCCGTGGTAATTGATAATTCAAACCTTTCAAAAGAAGAACAGTTTGATATGATTTTAAAGCTGGCTAACGAACGAATTAATTAAGGTTACTAAATTCTTGAAATGAGTCTGAAATTCCGATTAACAATATTGAGTTTTTTACAATTTGCCGTATGGGGTGCTTATTTAACCTCAATGGGAAATTATTTAGCATCTATAGGCATGGCTTCAAAAATTGGATTGTTTTACGCAATGCAAGGAATTGTTTCTATTTTTATGCCGGCGATCATGGGGATTATTGCAGACCGATGGATTCCTGTTCAGCGTTTATTGGGTTATTGCCATGCATTAGCCGCATTTTTTATTATTTCTGCCGGATATTATGGATATACAGCAGGTTCTAATACCGATTTTGCAACACTTTTTTCACTTTATTCATTAAGTGTCGCATTTTATATGCCAACCATTGCACTGTCAAATTCTGTTGCCTATACTGTTTTAACAAATAATAATTATGATACTATAAAAGCATTCCCGCCCATTAGAACCATGGGAACCGTTGGTTTTATCTGTGCCATGCTGTTCGTGAATTTTAACGGAATGCTCAATGGAGCTTTTTCGTTTAATTTTGACAATATTGAAGGTTTTTTAAGTTTTCAAAACACATACCATCAGTTTTATGTATCGGGAATTCTTGGAATCATTCTGTTTTTGTTTTCTTTTAGTTTGCCTCATTGTTCCATCAATAAAACAGACGAGAAAAAGACCTTGTCAGATGTATTGGGTTTAAAAGCATTTGCCCTTTTTAAAGAACGAAAAATGGCTATTTTCTTTATATTTTCGATGCTTTTAGGAGTTTCGCTTCAAATCACCAATGGATATGCCAACCCTTTTATTGCAAGCTTTAAAGACATTCCTGAATATGCAAATAGTTGGGGAGCAAATAATGCCAACGCATTAATATCTCTTTCGCAAGTTTCAGAAACACTTTGTATTTTATTGATTCCTTTTTTTTTAAAACGCTTCGGAATTAAAAAAGTAATGTTATTGGCAATGTTTGCCTGGGTATTACGTTTTGGATTATTTGCAACAGGAAATCCGGGAACAGGCGTTTGGATGTTTGTTTTATCAATGATTGTGTACGGGATAGCCTTTGATTTCTTTAATGTATCGGGTTCTTTATTTGTTGACAAAGAAACCAGTAAAAACATACGTTCATCAGCTCAAGGGGTGTTTATGATGATGACAAACGGTTTTGGCGCTACTATTGGTATGATCGCTGCCCAATATGTTGTAAATCATTTTGTATATAGCCAAACCGATATCAGCATGCAGTTAGAAGGCTGGAAAACTTCCTGGTTTATTTTTTCGGGTTATGCCTTTATAGTAACGGTTCTTTTTGCTTTATTATTTAAATACAAACACAACCGTAACGAAATGGAAAGTATTAATAATTAATGATTTTTCCTTAACTTTTTATCTATTACAAAAAGAAATAAAAAACCTACAATATAACAAAGCATATCCCACCAGGAAAAAGATGTTCCTATAACAATTCGTGCCCATTCTTCATTTTGTAAACCCAGGATATTTATCAATTGAAAATACTGTGCTGTTTCGACCGCAAATGAGAACAATAACGTAAAAACGGCAATGTACAAAGGGTTAATCCCTACAAACGTTTTTATAGAATAATAAATAAACCAAACTACAATGACATCGCCCACAAACGGACGAATAAAATCATCGTGAACATACAAGGCAATCAATACCTCTACAACAAATAAAATTAAGGCAATAAAAAAATATGTTCGGTTAAATCTTAAAAACTTCATAAATACAGTGAATTGACTGGTAAACTTAAAAAAAATCGGTTTAAAATTTGTATCTTAGTCGCTTTAATTTTTCACCATTTTAACAATCTAATAAATGAAAAAATTACTACGAGTATTAGTATTATTTGTTTCGTTCCCCATTTTTGCACAACAAGGCGGTATGTGGGTTCCTTCTTTATTAAAAGGTATGAACGAACAGGAAATGAAAAGTTTGGGAATGAAAATGTCGGTTGCCGATATTTACGATGTAAATACTTCAAGTTTAAAAGATGCGGTTCCACAGTTTAACGGTGGCTGTACCGCCGAAGTAATTTCCTCTAAAGGTTTACTTTTAACAAATCACCACTGTGGTTATGGCGAAATTCAATCGCATTCTACCGTTGAGCACAATTATTTGCAAGATGGCTTTTGGGCAAAATCGTATGAAGAAGAACTGCCTAATCCCGATTTAGAAGTTACTTTTATCGTAAGTATTCACGATGTTACTAAAGATATTTTAAAGGGAACGGAAACATTGACAAGCGAAGCTGACAAAAAAGCATTGGTTCAAAAAAACATAAACGATTTACAGAAATCGTATCAACGTGAAGCGTGGCAAAGTGTAATGATCCGTACTTTTTTTGAAGGAAATCAATACATGTTGTTTGTAACAGAATCTTTTGAAGATGTTCGTTTGGTAGGTGCTCCGCCTTCATCAATTGGAAAATTTGGTTCGGATACCGATAACTGGGTTTGGCCACGTCACACCGGCGATTTTTCGTTATTCCGTATTTATGCCGATAAAAACAACCGTCCGGCAAAATATTCTAAAGACAATGTTCCTTACACACCAAAGCACTACTTCCCTATTTCTATTAACGGTGTGGAACAAGACGATTTTACATTGGTTTACGGATACCCGGGTAGCACACAAGAATACCTGCCTTCATTTGCTGTAGAACAAATCATTAATGATTTAAATCCTGCAAAAATCGAAATTCGTGACAAAGCCTTAAAGGTTGCCGATGGGTTTATGCGTCAGGATCAGGCTATTAAAATTCAGTATGCCTCTAAGTTTGCAGGCATTGCCAACTATTGGAAGAAATGGATTGGAGAAAGTCAAGGTTTAAAAAAATCTAATGCCGTTACTGTTAAAAAATCATTTGAGCAAGAATTTTTAAAGCGTGCAAAAAAAGAAAATAAAATGAACGAATACGGTAATTTATTGCCTCAGTTCGAAAAAATTTATAAAGACATTACCCCTTATGCCGTTTCCCGTGATTATTTTATGGAAGTTGTTTTGCGTAACAATGAATTATTATCGGTTGGTTTTCGTCTGTTCCAGTTAGAAAATGCCTATGAAAAAGTGGGTGAGCAAGGTTTTAATGATCGTAAAGAAAATTTAATTAAAGGTTTAGAATCTTTGTATAAAGATTACAACAAAAACGTAGATCAGGGTATTTTTGAAGCAACTATTGCTTTATATGGTACAAAAGCACCGCAAAATTTAACCCCTGATGCAATCAAAAATAAAGATTATTCAGCTATAGCAAATACTGTTTATTCAAAATCGGCATTGACTTCCTATGATGGATTGAAAAAATTATTGAACGGAAAAGCTGCCGATGTCATTAAAAATTTACAGAAAGATCCAGGTTATGCGTTAGCAAAAGAATTATCAAACAACTATTTTGAAAACATTGCTCCATCGTATGATAAAATGGATTTAGAATTAGATGCCTTACAGCGTACGTATATGAAAGCTCAATTAGAACTTTTTCCAGATGCTCGTATCTTTCCAGATGCCAACTCAACACTTCGCGTAACTTATGGTAAAGTAAATGGTTACCAACCAAGTGATGCCGTTACCTACAGCCACGTTACTTATTTAGACGGTGTTATGGAAAAATATGTTCCGGGTGATTACGAATTTGATGTTCCTAAGAAATTAATTGATCTTTACAATGCAAAAGATTTTGGTCAATATGCAGATAAAAACGGTAAACTGCCTGTGAACTTTATTGCCACAAACCATACCACTGGCGGAAATTCAGGTTCTCCGGCTATTGATGCCAACGGTAATTTAATCGGCTTAAACTTTGACCGTGTATGGGAAGGAACAATGAGTGATATTCATTACGATCCGGCAATTTGTAGAAACATTATGGTTGATACACGCTACATTTTATTCATTATTGATAAATATGCAGATGCCAAACATTTAATTGATGAAATAAAAATTGTAAAACCAAAAGAAAACAAGAAATCAAAACGTTAACTTTCAATATTTTACACATAAGAAATATTTTATAAAAAAATTATAAAAAAAATATTGACGTATAAAAAAATTCCTATCTTTGTAGAGAATTAATAATTAACTTTTATAATTAAAAAATGAAAAAATTAGCATTATCATTAGTATTAGTTGCTTCTGTTGCTTTCGTATCTTGTAAAGATACTAACAAAGAAGCTGAAGTTGAAGCAACAGCAAACGAAGCTATCGAAAACGTAGAAGAAACTGCAACTGAAGCTACAGAAGCTATCGAAGAAACTGCAACTGAAGCTACAGAAGCTGTTGAAGCTACTGCAACTGAAGCTACAGAAGCTGTTGAAGCTACTCCAGCTAACTAATTCTTAATGATTAGAAAAAGAATGAGCCTCGCAATGCGGGGCTTTTTTTATTTGAATAAAATAAATGTATTTAAAAAAGGCTGTTTCATAATTTGAAACAGCCTTTTTTAATTGATATTTAATTTTAGTTAACCGTTGTTGGGTTTAATGGAATAGCCAAATCTTGTTTGATAAATTCGCCACCAATCATTGGTATAAACATTTTGTTTAATTTATGACCTTCTGTTTTGTTATGTAACACACCGCGTGTTGTATTCATTGTAAACATTGCCAATTCTTGCAACAACCCTTTTGGTAACACCAACTGTTCACCTTTAACAAAGAACTGCCAACCTGCCAGTTCAAATTCAAACTCACAAGACACTGCAATTTCCATTACATCTACTTTGTCTAATAAAAATTTAAATTTTGCAATAGTTTTCACAAAACGTTTTTCATTGTTTACTCCGAACTGAAAATCGAAGTTTAAATCTAACGTTCCGTTTTCTTGTTCTACTTCATTCAACTTAAAATCTTCTGTTGTAATATTAATTAATCTAAAATTAATATTTACCGGTTGATCATTCATATTATTTATTTACTATTTAATTATTCATATTTATTAATTGTTCTAAATAACAACGGTCGTTTGATAAACGGGGTATTTTATTTTGTCCGCCTAATTTATCTCTTTTTTCTAGCCATAAATGAAAAAGGTTGGGTTTGGCAACATTTAAAACCAATTCATTCAATGTCATACTATTATACCTTTTTGCCTCGTAATCAGAATTTAAAGACTGAATATTCTCATCTAACTTTTTTGTAAAAGCCTTTAGATCTTTTGGATTCTCTTTAAATTCAATCATCCACTCATGTGCCCCTTTATCAGAATTTGTCATAAAAATGGGTGCTACGGTATATTCAACAATTGCCACATTAAACTCTTGAGCTGTTTTTGCAAGAGCAGTATCGGTATTTTCGATCATTAGCTCTTCGCCAAAAACATTTATGTGATGCTTTGTTCTGCCTGTAATTTTAATTCGATACGGATTTACCGATGTAAACCTAACGGTATCACCAATTAAATAGCGCCATAAACCTGCATTTGTGGTAATAACAACAGCATAGCTTTTATTCATTTGAACATCGGCTAAAGATACTGTTTTTTGGTTAGATGTTCCAAAAGTATCCATAGGAATAAATTCATAAAAAATGCCATAATCTAACATCAGCAACATATCATCGGCATTATTGCGATCCTGAATGGCAAAAAAACCTTCGGAAGCATTGTAATTTTCATAAAAACGGAAGTTATCTTTTGGAAACAATTTCTTATACTGATCGCGATAAGGTTCAAAGCTTATTCCGCCATGAAAATAAACTTCGGCATTAGGCCAAAGTTCCAGCAAATTATCTTTTGAAGTATCCTGCAACACATTATTCAGCAAAACAAGTAACCACGAAGGTACTCCTAACAAACTGGTTACATTTTCGTTTTTTGTTTCTTTAACAATGGCTTTCATTTTCTCTGTCCATTCGTTCATTAACGAAACCTTGTTACTTGGTGTAGAGCTTAATTCTGCCCAAAAAGGTAAATTATCAATTAAAATCGCCGATAAATCGCCAAAAATGGTATTATTATCTTCATATAATTGCTTACTGCCCCCTAACCGAAGGCTTTTTCCTGTAAAAAGTTGCGAATCTTCATTGTTGTTTAAATACAAACACAACATGTCTTTCCCCGCTTTGTAATGACAATTTTCTAACGCATCATTGCTTACCGGAATAAATTTACTTTTGGCATTGGTAGTTCCGCTTGATTTTGCAAAATATCTTATAGGTTCTGCCCAAAAAATATTATTCTCGCCTCGCCTCGTGCGTTCAATTAACGGCTCAATATCTTCGTAAACAGAAACTGGTACACGTTCGGCAAACTGCTGATAAGTTAATATGGAAGAAAAATCATACTCCTTCCCTATTTCGGTAAACTTTGCCCGCTGAATTAAATTTAACAGCAATTCATTCTGGACCTCGTGCGGATATTTAATAAACAATTCTATCTGATGAATCCTCTTTTTTAGAATCCACGAAACAATAGAGTTAATAATTGATAAAGCCATTTTTTTTTAATTGTGCTATAATACAAAGTGTGCTTTTTACTTTGTATTTTTACAATTCATTCAAAAATAAAAAAAATCTGATGCAATACGAAGGAGTTTTAAATAAAATGCATACCGAATTGTTAAATCCTATACAATATTATTTGGTTTTTGATCAGGCATTTATTCATTTAAACCAGGTAATCAAAAAAAACATAGAAATTCAACATATTGGCTATCAATGTTTAAACTGTAAAAAAGAAAAGAAAATTTTTAGACAAGGCTTTTGTTATGATTGTTTTATGAAAAGTCCGGCTGCGGGAGACTGGATTATGCGTCCTGAATTAAGCACTGCACATTTAGGCATTGCCGATCGCGATTTGGTTTATGAACAAAAAGTTCAGCTACAACCACATATTGTATATTTGGCCGTTGCAAGCGATTTGAAAATTGGTGTTACACGTAAAACGCAGGTGCCAACCCGCTGGATTGATCAAGGTGCATCGTTTGCCATTGCTGTAAGCGAAGTACCTAACAGATATTTGGCAGGCGTTACAGAAGTTGCCTTAAAAAATCATTATACCGATAAAACCAACTGGCGTAAAATGTTACAAAATCAAATTTTAGATGTTGATTTAAATGCAGCAGTAAAAGAAGTTGAACCGCTTTTACCTGCAGAAATTATTCCTTATTATCAACAAACAAACCACGAAATTTTTCAATTAAATTATCCTGTTGAGAAATATCCCACCACTTTAAACAGCTTGAATTTAGAGAAAAATCCTACTTTTTCAGGAAAGCTTATTGGTATTAAAGGTCAGTATTTATTATTTGAAAACGGAACTGTTTTTAATGTTCGAAACTACGAAGGGTATAAAGTTCATTTGAATATTTTATAATTTTTCAGTATATTTAAATAATCTAAAAATTTAATGTTATGGGAATTGTAAAAGTAATTGAAGTTATTGCGCATTCTGAAATCAGTTTTGACGATGCCGTTAAACAAGCCGTTGCCGAAGCTTCTAAAACCGTTAGAAACATTGATTCGGTTTATGTTAAAGACATGAAATGCCATGTAAAAGACGGTCAAATAGCTACTTACGGCGTTATTTGCAAAGTATCTTTTAGAGTTGATTAATCAATGATCGTTTAAAACAAAAAAGGGTAGTATTTTACAATTAAATACTACCCCTTTTTGTTTTAATACTTTTCTACTATTTCTATTTTTGTACCGTCATCTCTTGTGATAGATGCTGAAATAGAAGTAATTTTAATATTTTCATCTTCTATCTTTTTAATATCTTTTAGATCTTTAAAAATAGCATTTACCGTTTCGTAATCTTTTTCAAGCAGTTTGCCATCACCTTTATTTGAAACAGTAACATATTTATGATTTTTTCTCAATTTTTCTTGTTCCTGTTTTAATTTTTCGATTTCTCTTTTACGGTGTTCGGCATTTTTTTGAATCTCATCTTTTTTTGTAGTTAACTCTTTTCTAAGGTTTTCTCTTTCTATTTTTCGCTGAAGAATTTTCTCTTTACTTTCATTTATAACTCGTTCGCGCTTTTGTATTGCTAATTCTCTTGCCTTTAGCGCTACTGCTTTTTGTTGTAGTGATACTTCTTTTTTATATTTTGTGGTTACTATAATTACTCCGTCTTTGGCTTTATCTCCGTATTTTTCAATAGCCTTTTTATCTTTTAGAACATCAATGCGTTCAATATCACCTGGTTTAATCTTACCAAAATCTTCAGGTTTCATTTCTTTACCATCAACAATATAAACTATATTTTTGTTAGACACACTTCCTATTCCTTTAAGGGTTACATGAGTAACTTCATCATTTTTTTTCTGTATTTGTACTTTTTTTACCACAAAAAGAGAATCTTTTTTCTTATTTTCAGTATCAATGTGTTGTTTTAATTCTTCTAAAGTAGCATTTTTACCATTAATTTTAATACTTCCTTCTCCATTAAATTTTTCTGTTGAATTGTTATCATCTGCAATTTTAAAGAAGAATGTTTCTGTATCACTGGTTTTTGTTGTCAATTTAATTTTTGTTACATCTTTATCAACATACACTGATCTGATTTTTTTTGTATCAAATTTCTTTAATTGCTTTTTCGTCATAAGAACATCATCTACATAAATTGGATATTTTGATGCAACTCTGTCAAAGGCTTTTCTGTCAGAAAGTAGTATTTCTATATCTTTTTCCAAATCAGTTTTTTGTTTATTGACATATATTTCAGGCATTTTCGTAAAAAGATTTACGGTGGTAACATTCTTTTTTCCTGTTTGATTTATATCCAAACTCATTGACTGGATTTTTGAGTTGTCAAACTTTTTTAATTGTTTTTTTGTCATTGGAACTTCATCAACCGTAATAGGATATCTTTTAACAACCTCATCAAAAACTTTTCTGTCTAATTTTAAAGTTTCTGCATTAAATGAAAATTGATTTTGAGTTTCGACCTCGTCTATAACCACAACTGCAGTTTCTACTTTTTCATCTTTTTCTAATTTTTTTTCAATGAAATACTCATTATCCTTCTTATATACATAAAGTTCATAAGGCTCAATTGGAGTATTATTTTCACTAAAATAGCTACCCATTGTATTGCGGATATTGTTAGAGTAATAAGAAATAGCTAAACTTGTTAATTCCCCATTTTTGTTTCGTTTTAAGTTATAAAACTTCACATCTAAATTATATTTGTCTTTCAACATTTTTGCTGTTCGTTCATAATAAGCATCATCGTATTTACTATGGATCTGTATATAAAATTGATCCTTTTTTTCATCATTTTCAGATACTTCCTGTACTTCAATGGTCTGAATTTGTGCCACTGTTTCTATTTGAAACAATGCAAAAAAGGTTACTAAAACGGGAGCGGTTGCTAAAAATTTTAATTTTTTCATATTTTTTGATTTTTGAGTGTTCAACTGAATAATTCGTTTTTTTAAATCGCTGGTATTAAAGGCATTTATGTATTTTAAGGTGTAATTGCAATGTTCGTTTAAAAGACTTTTTTGGTATAAAACGGGTTCATACAGGGCAATCATTTTTTCATCAACAATAAATTCTAAATTCGTATTTATGTCTTTCTGAAGTTTTTTTACCAATGGGTTGAACCAGAAAACAGCCGAAACTAATTCAATAAAAATCAAGTCAAAAGTGTGTTTTTGGTTAAGATGGATTTTTTCGTGTGCTAAAATCATTTCTAAATCAGCAGCAGAAAGTTTGTTTTCAGGAACAACAATCCATTGATAAAAAGAGTAAATATTTTGTTGATGATCTGCTACTTTAATTTGCGAATTGTTTAAAACGGGCAACTTTTTAATGCTGATGTAAAGTTTTATTATCTGATAAAGCGATTTCACTACACAGCAAATACTAATTGCCAACAAAGCGTATAAAACTACCGATTGCCAGTTTATTGTTTCCCAAAATGAAGGTTGGCTTTGTACGGTCATTACTTCTGATAAAGGACTATTTTCCCAATTTGAATCATTGAAAACCGATGTTTGTTCAATGATCACCGTTTTTGTGTAAGTGATCAACGGAAGAACAAATGAAAGCAAAAGCGAACTGATAAAATACCACCGAATGGAATTGTAAAAAGTTTCTTTACGTAAAAACAAACGATAAAAAAGCCAGAATACAACTAACAGGGCATTTGCTTTTAAAAGGTATAAAACAATTAAATTCATAAGGCTATTTTTTATTGTTTTCGATAATTTTTATTAATTCTTCTATTTCGGCGTCGGTTAATTTTTCTTCTTTTACAAAGTAATTCACCAAATTTGAAACCGAATTGCCAAAATATTTCTTTATAGAATCGGTTACAAAAACACTGCGATATGCTTCTAAATCAATAACAGGATAATACTGATGCGATTTTCCGTAACTTTTATGCGTCACAAATCCTTTTTCTTCTAATAACCGAACAATGGTTGAAAGCGTGTTATAATGCGGCTTAGGTTCGGGCATTTCTTCTAAAATATCATTTACAAATGCTTTTTTTAACTGCCAGATTACCTGCATTATTTCTTCTTCTTTGTTTGTTAGTTTTTCCATGACTTTTGTTTTTACAATACAAATATAAACTAAAAAATTAGTTACACAACTAAAAAAATAGTTTATTAACTAAAAACACCGTTTATATACATAACGTTAAAAATCGTACTTTTGTTATAAAAGCTTTTAATATGGGAAAAAATTCCGATTTAGATATAGATTATTTTAATGTCAGTCCGTTTAAATCAGTCATATCTTTTCACAAGGTTATTGATGCTTTGAAAGAAATTGCTAAGGAAAACGACGCTCCTTATCGGGCAATTTATGCACAATTGCTGTTGAAAGAAGTAGCCAAAATCCCTGAATTATATACCGGTATTACGCACAAAAAAACCATCTATGAGAATTTAAATTTAATTCACAATCTACTGGCAGATTTGTTTCCAACGGCTTTAACGTATAATGAAATTAAGGCAGTAAGTTTACCCTTTCAAAACTTTAATTTCAATTTTACCAAGCGTTTTCAACAAATCATAAACGATGCGGGAGAAGAATTTGAAATTAACATTCGTGATTTTACAAACGATCAATATTATATTTTTAGCTGCTGCTTAATTTTAAACACACATTACGGAGAAAAATTTGATTTGAGCCGTCCACTTTTCTATGATATTCCTGATAAAAACGGAATTATCCGTCATTACAGGATTATTTACAACGGCGATTTTTGTGAACTGATTCCCACAAAAGATGCTTTGAAAATTACGCAAGACGACATCAAATTATTAAAAAACAGCTTTGACAACATTGATATATGGAAACAGAAATTTCCGCAGCACAGCTGGATTTTAAAAGGATTCGGAATCCTAACGCTATTTGAAGTTACTATGGAAAACAGTATCTCAAATATTAAAACAAATCTGTTAAAAGCCGGCCAGGAACAATTAAGCGTTTCAACAGCTCAAAGTATTTTCCGCTCCTTTTTTAAATTAAACGATATTGATTTCGGCATTTTTTTCTTACATGATGAATCAAGAGATTTTATAGAACTTCCTGCCAGGGTTGATCTAAAAAGTGTTTTTGATATAATGGACAAAAAGGTTTCGAAAGATGTTTTTAATGCCGCTAAAAAGTTTTTTAAGGCAATAAAATCTATTAAGGGATATTATTGTGTGACAGATATTGTAGAATTGTACAAAAATAAAGAATGGATTCCTTACTTGGATTATTTGCAAAAACAAGGAGTTCGCAGCTTTATACTGGCTCCCGTTAATAAAACCGACGGTTTTCAGGCATATATTGAATTGTATAGTCCCGTGCCTTACGCATTGCACACCATTAACGCAAATAAATTAAATGACGTGATGCCTTTATTGCGCGATACGTTTGAACGCTATCACAACGACATTAAAAACGAATTAGATGCGATTATTCAGCGCGAATATACCACCATACATCCAAGTGTTAACTGGAAATTTGAAGAGCAGGCAAAGAATTATTATTTTGCAAAAACACACAATACCGCAACGGTTTTAAAAGAAATTGAATTTGAAAACATTTTTCCGTTATATGGTGAAACAGATATTCAATCGTCAACAAAATTTAGAAACAAAGCAACCCTTGCCGATTTAAACAAGCAGTTAAAAGAAATTTTAAGTGTATTGGAATACATCAAACCCCACGAGGAAAACTTTCTTTTTCAGCAGCGCATCAATGAAATCGGATATTTTCAAAAGCAGTTAAAAACACAACAATTTATTGCCGAAGCTCAAATTCACAGATACATAACAGATACGATCCATCCGTTATTTAAACAGCTAAGCGATAGATCAGAATATAAAAAACGTATTCAAAAATATTGGGAACAGTTAGATGAAAAACATCAGTTTTTCTGGAATCAGCGTAAAAAGTACGATTTAGCCATACAAACAATTAACAAAAATCTGACTGAAATTTTAGATTATGAACAAATTGCACTTCAAAAAGTGTATCCGCATTATTTTGAACGTTTTAGAACCGATGGCGTGGAACATAATTTGTTTATTGGCAGCAGTATTACGCCTACACAAATCTACGATTCTATGTATTTATACAACTTGCGTTTATGGCAAATGCAGGTAATGTGCAAAATGGTTATGTTACACGAACAAACAAAACCAAACTTAGCTTTTGACATGGATTTAACCAGCCTGATTATGGTTTTTAGCGATCCTATTGCTATTAAATTTAGAATGGACGAAAAACGGTTCGATGTTGAAAACAATGACGATATCCGTTACGAACTAATGAAAAAACGATTGGCAAAAGCCATGGTAAAAGATCGTCAGGAACGTTTAGTGCAGCCGCACAAACTTACCATTGTTTATTTAAATGAAAACGATAAAACCGATTATTTAAATTACATTCATTTTTTACAGTATAAAGGATATTTTTTAGATGAAATAGAATTTTTAGAGGTTGAAAACTTACAAGACATAGCCGATTTGCAAGCGATTCGTTTAACCATTAATTCAAATTTTAATACAGACGATTTCACTATTTATTCTTATACCGATTTTATTAATTATGTAACTACAACCGAATAAAAGCCAGACAAAATGCAGACACCGATACGATAATTCCTATCATGAAAACAGTATAAGAAATGCTCAGCATTTTATATTTTTTATTCAGTACCAAACCTAAATAATATAAATCTTTAATTAAGGTATCATATAAATAAGCACGGTCTTTCATTAAATCGTTCATTGCATCATTAAACTCTTGCAAATGCAGCTGATGAAAGTTACCAAAAAACAAGATATTCGCTTTGCGTGTTTCTATGTCGTTTTTAATATTGGGATTCGTACTTACTTTAGGTTTTGTTGCCAAAATGGTATAAACAATCGTTATTACACTAAAAATCAGCAATAAAAAAGTAGGTATAATTAAATGGGCATTATTTGGATTGTCTAATTTTGGAATAATTGCCGTTAGTGAAATAGAGATAATTATTGAATTTACAGACAATAAAATATTGGCCTTACTATCGGCAATGGCACTTAATTGCGTGTGATTGTTTAATGTAACCCGAAACAGCGTATCAATGCCTCGCTCAGGACGTTCCAATTTTTCGAGCTTTTTCTCTTTTATCTGTTTATTTTTCCCCTTTTTGTCAGATTGCTGTTTTTTTAAATTTTCTCCAATGGTGAAAATGGTTTGTTCTTTTTTAGGTTGCCAGTTCTTTTTGGCATAATCGGTAAAATAATAATGTTGTTTTGTTAAAACATTTAAATTTTGCTTGCACCATTCAATATCTGTCATTTTCTTGTTAGAAACGGTTTCCAACTCTTCTTTCAGTAAACCGCAAAGATCGCCGTAATTTTCCAATGTAAAATGATAAAAATCTGCATCCTTTATACACATTTCCAATAAATTCTGGGGCAAATAATTGCATTTTGTTGCTAAAATTAAATGGCAAACAGCATCAATAGAGACATCGTTAAAATCGTTCTCCTTTATAAAATCTTTAAAGATCTCACAACTTTTTTCTTCGTGATTCTCAGCTCCGTAAATGTATCCCGAATCGTGAAACCAGGCGGCAAGTTTTAAATGCACAGCATCTTGACCGGTAATGTTTTCTCCTTCAATTAATTCGTTTACAGCATTCACCACCCGTAAAGAATGTAAATAATCATGATAAATATATTCAGAAGATAGTTTATCTTTGAATAGGTTAAAAATATAAGCTTCGGCTTTTAGTAAAAGTTCCATGAATGACTCTTTTGATACGTTAAAATTATGAAATTTAACTTACATACCGCAAAAATTGTACTTTTTGCTCTTATTATTTTATTGTTAAACGCCTGTGCTTCTTTTCATGAACAAATAGGCGACAATTTCTCTCATAATATGATTACTAACGTAAAAAAAGAGAATTTATTACATGAAATTATTGTGGTGGGCGATGCAGGTAACGCCAACGAAGAAAAAGGTCAGCAGTTATTACAAACCGTAAAAGCATATTTGCAGCAAAACAGCAATGATAAAACGTTGCTTTTTATAGGCGATAATATTTATCCTTTGGGAATGCCTTTAACAAATGATAAAAACCGGTCTTTAGCAGAAGAAAAGCTAAATGCCCAGATTAATTTAGCCGCAGATGTTCATGGAAAAACCATTTTTTTAGCCGGAAATCACGATTGGTATCACGGCTTGGAAGGATTAACCGAACAAAAAAATTACGTTGAAAGTAAATTAGGAAAAAAGTCATTTTTGCCAAAAAAATACGACGCGATTGACAGCTATGAAGTAAACGATCAACTAACAATTATTACTGTTGACAGTGAATGGTTCATTCAAAATTGGGATAAATATCCTAATATTAATGAAGAAAGTGTGGTTAAAACCCGTGAAGATTTTTTTGAAGAATTCAGAAGTCTGATCAATAAAAATCAAAATAAAGTTACTGTGGTGGCCATTCATCACCCAATGATTACAAATGGTTCACATGGCGGGTATTTTTCTTTTCGCAACCACATTTTTCCGTATAAAAACATTCCGTTACCCGTATTGGGTACCATTGGTAATTATTTGCGAAAAACATCAGGTGCAAGTCCGGCAGATATACAATATACTTATTACCGAATGTTAGTGGATCGTTTAACCACTTTAACTAAAAATCAGGAACAAGTAGTTTTTGTTTCAGGTCACGAACACAATTTACAATATATAGAACACAACGGCATTAAACAGTTAATCAGCGGTGCAGGCTCTAAAACCGAAGAAGCGCGCAGCGTACAACCAACCAGTTATTCTATTGGAAGTTTAGGATTTGCTACTTTAAAAATTTATGACGACAATAATGTGGATATTGCATTTCATAAAATGACCAATGAAGGCAATGAGGTTGTTTTTCAAAAAACAATTATGTCACCGGACGATTATGATAAAAAATTTCCGGCAATCACGCAAAACGTCACACAGACATCGGTTTATCCGTTAAAAGCCACTCAGAAATCAAAAACCTACAAGTTTCTTTTTGGTCAGCATTACCGCAGTATTTATGGCACAAATGTTAATGCACCGGTGGCTGACCTGGATAACTTATACGGCGGATTGAAACCAATTATTTCGGGCGGCGGAAATCAATCACTTTCTTTAAGATTAGAAGATAAAGACGGAAAACAATACGTAATGCGCGGATTGCGAAAAAGCTCTAAACAGTTTTTACAATCTGCCATTTTCAAAAACACTTATATCGAAGATAAATTAGAAGATACTTATGTACTTGATTTTATCGATGATTATTACACCACATCTCATCCATTTACGCCTTTCATTATCGGAAAATTATCTGATGCGGTTAATTTATATCACGCAAATCCCAAAATGTTTTATGTTCCTAAACAAGATGCTTTGGGAAAATATAATGAAACGTACGGTAACGAATTATATATGATCGAAGAACGTTTACATAAATCTCAAGCCAAAACAGCTTCTTTAGGAAACGGATCCGATATCATCAGTACACAAGACCTGCTTTCCAATTTAGAAAAAGATGAAAAATATAAGGTGGATGAAAAAATGTATTTGCGCGCACGTATTTTTGATTTTGTCATTGGAGATTGGGATCGTCATGCCGATCAATGGCGCTGGGTAGAGAAAAAAGTAGGTAACGAGATTGTGTTTCAACCCATTCCAAGAGATCGCGATCAGGCTTTTGCAAAAATCGACGGAGAATTATTGCATTTGCTGAATAAGTTAAACCCGTTGCGACACATGCAAACGTTTAAGGAAAATTACGGAAAACCCCGCTGGATTACCAAATCGGCTTTTCCTTTAGATAAAGTTTTTCTGCAAAATACGTCTTTAGAAGACTGGCAAAACACAGCACAGGAAATTGTAGATCATTTAACAGACGAGGTAATTAATGACGCTTTTAATGATCTGCCAGAAGAAATCAAAGATCAATACACCAACGATATCATTACCGTTTTAAAAGAACGTCGGTCTAAATTAGTTACGTTTTCCGCAAAATATTATAAAGAACTTTTTAAATATGGAATCGTTGTTGGTACCAATAAAAAAGATCGTTTTGTAGTAAATACTTCTAAAGATAAAATAACGGTAGATTATTTCCGGATTAAAAAATCGGGCGATGAATTCATTCAAACTTATACGTATTTCCCAAAAACCACAAAAGAACTTTGGATTTACGGTTTAGATGATGATGATGAGATACAAGTTGTGGGTGAAAAATCGCCTATTCATTTAAAGTTAATCGGTGGTAGAAATAACGATATTTACAATATATCCGGAAAAACACCAACAAAAGTTTTTGATTATTATTCAAAACCCATTACCATTGAAAGCAAAAAGAATACTCGTTTAATTTTGCGCGATCAGTATAATTTAAACCAATACGACTACCGCAAAGCACCATTGAATGTATTAACCATTTTACCCGATGCCGGTTATAACCGTGACAATGGTGTAATGTTGGGATTGAACGGGATTTACACCATAAAAAAATTCAATCAAAATCCGTACTCGCAAAAGCACCAGTTGCGGGTAAAATACAATTTTGCAACTTCGGGTATTTTTACATCCTATAACGGTAGTTTTAAAGATTATTCAAACACTGGTTTTTGGGTTGTTGAAGCCTTGGCTACATCTTCAAACTTTACCCGAAATTATTTTGGTCTGCATAACTCTGCTGTTTATAACAATAAATTCTTTAAAGATAATTATTACAGAGTAAGGACTTCTCAGTTAGAATTTAAGCCTTCGTACGAATGGAAAGGCAGAAACGGAAGTTCTTTTTTAATTGGAGCGACTTATGAATCTACAAAAATTGAAAAAACAAATGGTCGTTTAATTGATGAAGAGCTTTTAACACATTTGTTTGATACTTACACGCGTAAGCATTTTTTAGGTGCCCGTTTAAAATATCAGTTTGAAAATTATGACAATATTCAAGAGCCAACTGTTGGTTTAGGTTTTATGACCTTATTTGGTACGCGTTATTATATGGACGATTTTAGCAAATCGCATCAATATTTAAATACAAAACTAAATTTTGTGGTGCCTGTCAGCAACAATAAAAAGCTTACATGGTCGTCAACTTATCTGTTTGAGAAGATATTTGGAGATGATTATCATTTTTATCAGGCAGCATCAATTGGTTCAAATAATGGGTTACGAGGCTACCGTCAACAACGTTTTATTGGTCATACTGCTTTTGTTACCAGTCAGGACCTTCGTTATAAAATGAAACATATCACTAATGGGGTCATTCCGCTAAGTTATGGTATTTATGCTGGGTACGATACCGGAAGGATTTGGAATAAATATACCGTTAGTAATACGTGGTATCACAGTTATGGCGGTGGTTTATGGTTAAACGCTTTAGATTCTTTTACGGCGCATGCCGGCATTTTTACAAGTAAAGAAAACAGTTTGGTAAGTTTTGGTATTGGGTTTACATTTTAATGCAAACCCAATGTATAAACTTTTCCGCCATTAGCACCTTTTTCTTTTTCGTCTGCAATCAGCAGTGTTTCATCATCTAAAAAAGTTAGAGCTTCTTTTTGTGAATTATGATGTAACGCAACAGACTTTATATTTGCTTGTGTAAACGAAGTTTCGTTTTTAAAATCAATCAGAAAAACGTTGTCATGTGTGCTTAAAGCAATTTTAGTTTCAGCTTTATTCAGGGCAGCACCTGTAATAGCACATTTTTTATAATTTTCACAAGTTTTTAAAGTAGCTATTTTTTTTGCAATAAAACTTCCTTGTCTATTAGGAATTTTATAAACGTAAAAAGTACCGTCAAAACCTTTTGACCTGTTCTTTGTAAATAAATAAAAGTAATCGGCAGTTGTCACAAAAGCTTCACAATCATATAACAAATTACTTTTTTTAGGCGGAAAATCTTTTTGATCTTCATAAGTAAACGTTGTTGTTTGCGAAACTTCTGTTACAGACTCGTTTAGTTTTGTACCGTCTATTTTTAAAATTCGTAAATCTTGTCGTTTATTATCGTTATTGCCAAAGTTGCCAATATATAAATTACCGTTTTTATCTTGCGATAAATCTTCCCAATCGGTATTTTCCTGATTGATGATTTTCAATGTTTGAGCAAATGTTCCTTTGGTAGTGTAAGCATATAGTTCTGCCGGATTTCCTTTGTCTTGTAACATCCAGAGTTTGTCAGTGGGTTCGTGAAACACCATGCCCGAAACCTCTTTATGTGTTTTGTCTAAAGCAAACGTTTCTTTAAAATCAACTACTTGCGATTTGGTTTGACAAGCTGTTAATGTTGCTAAAAATAACAAAAAAGAAGCTTTTTTCATCTGTAAGAATTTTAATTAAAGGTACAAAAATTATCCCTTTTTAGAAATAATCGTTGTAGTAGATCCGTCTTCATTGTTAATGATTTCTTTTTTTGCTTCAGGTTCATTTTCTAATTGCTTATACATTTCTTCAAATCGCTTATTGGTTGCTTCCATTTGTTTTAATAATTGACCAAAATGTGCATTAAAATCATCAAAATTGATATTCCTTTCGGGGAATCTTTCTGAAAAAGGTTCGAATAAATCACTTTGTTTCTTACTAAAAAAATCAAATCCAAATGTATTGCTTTCGTCATCAATACTTACCCAATTCTGATTTTCTTTTTCATTAATAATAATTCTGAAAGGATCAATAGGCAGATTTCCGTTATCAATAGTTTTCATAAACGATTGATTTTTGTTAACCAGTTTCATTCGAAGTGCTACAATTTTGTTAGTATCAATTTTTACATCTTCAAAAGTAACAGTGGTATTGTATTGTTCTTTGAGCATTTTTTCGATCTGCGTTAATTCTTCTAAAGTATTATTGGCATTGATTTCAACAGAAAAAGTTGTGTTGATTGTATCCATCTGATCTTGATTAATTTGAGCATTAATTCTAAATGGAGTTGTTGTAAATAATAGCATTAAACAAAATAATCTGACTGTTTTCATATGTTTAAATATTTTAAGTGTTAATAAAATAAATAGTAAATTTGAAAAAAAATCATATGCGAAATTTACTAATATTTCTTCTGTTTACGTCAAGTTTAACGTTTTCTCAACAGTCTAAGAATGAAGTTTTAACATATCAAAAAGACTTAAACGACTCTTATTTTGATGCAAAAGAAACTCCTTTAAAACCAGAAGAAATAGTCCATTTTAACGGACTGGTTTTTTATGACTACAATGCTGATTTTGTGGTTTTGGCTAAATTAGAAAAATTAGAAAACGAAAAAACATTTCAAATGCCGACATCGAGTGGAAAAACCCAGGCTTACAAACGATACGGCATTTTAAAATTTAACATTTATGGTCAAAATTTTGAATTAGAGGTTTATCAAAATCTGAATTTGATTAAGCGCAAAGGCTATGAAAAACATTTATTTTTACCCTTTATTGATTTAACAAGCGGAGACGAAACGTATGGTGCCGGCAGATATTTAGACATTGAAATTCCCGATGAAAATATTCTTTGGTTAGATTTTAACAAAGCGTACCACCCTTATTGTGCCTATACTTCGGGATATTCTTGTCCCATCACACCCGATGTGAATTTTTTAAACATTAAGGTACTTGCCGGCGTAAAATTTTAAGCATGTATTACAATATCCACACACATCATTCCACCCATCACCCGGACGTAACAGAATTGGTCAACCAATATCCTGATGAAATCGATTATCAAACAGATATCTTTTCAGTGGGTATTCATCCGTGGTATTTAGATGAAAATACGTTAGATGCCGATATGGAGCAAATGGAACAAATCATTCAGCATCCTAAATGTAAAGCAATTGGCGAATGTGGTTTGGATAAACGAATTGAAACATCGATAACAGTTCAAAAAAAAGTGTTAATTCCGCAATTATATTTAGCCGAAAAATATAAAAAACCTGTAGTTTTGCACTGCGTTGCGGCATATCAGGAAATAATTGAGATAAAAAAACAACTGAATTTAAACATTCCGTTAATCATTCACGGATTTTCTAAAAACGGACAGGTGGCAGCAAGCTTAATTAAAAATGGTTTTTATCTTTCCTTTGGAAAATACTTGTTATTGAATCCAGAATTAAGCATTGTATTGAAAGAAATACCTGTTAACCGTATTTTTTTCGAAACCGATATGATGGAACACACCATTTTTGACGTATACCGCAAAGCCGAAGATATATTACAGTTAGATGTAAAAAGTATAATTGAAAAAAATTATAACAGAGTTTTTAACCCGTAATGTGAAACCGATTTTTCGATCGGGGAAGCTTACATAAATTAATTTAGAATGGCTGTTTGGCAAGAAAGAGCAGAATTATTATTTAAAACCAAAGGTTTACAAGCCTTAAAAAACGCAAATGTATTAATTATTGGTTTGGGCGGCGTGGGATCGTTTGCAGCCGAATTTATTGCACGTGCAGGCGTGGGCAACATTACTATTGTTGATGGCGATACGGTAGATATTACAAATATTAACCGACAATTACCGGCCTTGCACAGTACCATTGGCAAGCCAAAAGTAGAGATTGTGGGCGATCGTTTAATGGACATTAATCCGGAACTAAACTTAACCAGAATTCAGGAGTTTGTTTCTCCGGAACGCGCTCATGAAATTGTTACCAGTGATTACGATTATGTTTTAGATTGTATAGACAGTATAACCCCTAAATTAAACATTATTGTAGCTGCCAAAAAAGCAAAAGTGAAAATTATTTCGAATATGGGTGCCGGAGGAAAAATGTTGGTCAACAAAGTAGTGGTTAAAGACATTAGTAAAACCGATGTTTGCCCGCTGGCTAAGGTAATTCGCAAACGCTTGCGGAAAATGGGAGTTAAAAGTGGTGTAAAAGCCGTTTTTTCATTAGAAAAACCAGATGAAACCAGCTTAAAAATGACTGATGGAACGAATTTCAAAAAATCGTTTTTTGGAACCAACAGCTGGATGCCGGGATTATTTGGTCTGCACAGTGCTGAAACGGTTATTAGGTATTTGTTATCCAAAGAGCAAGTTTCTGAAAAATAACACCTATTATCAATAGTTCTAAAACTGCAAAACCTATCAAGATTTTGCAGTTTTTTATCTACTTTATTATTGAAACTTAATCGATTTTACCGGAGAAATTTTTGTGGTTAAGTACGATGGAATCAGCATAATTAAATAACAGATAACCACCAAAGCTACATTAATCACCAACACGTAGATTATGGAAATATGTACCGGCGCTACTTTTACGTAATATTGTGTGGGGTCTAACGTAATAATACCAAATTGTTGCTGAATAAATAACAAACTTAAACCTATTACATTACCTATTACCAATCCAATAACGACAATATAGGTAGCATTGTAAACAAATATTTTGCGAATTGTCCAGTTTTTTGCTCCCATTGCTTTTAGAAGACCAACCATTTGTGTACGTTCTAAAATCAAAACCAACAACGCAACCACCATATTGATCACAGCAACCAAAATCATTAAGCCTATAATAATATAAATATTTAGGTCAAATACCCTCATCCATTCAAAAATGTTTTGGTATTTGGTCGTAATAGGCTCGCTGTTTAAGGTAGATGGAATGTGTCTGTAAATTTCATCGGCAATCTGTTCAATTTGGGTAAAATCATTTACAAACACTTCAAAACCTCCTACTTCATCTTGTTGCCATTTATTTAATCGTTGTACGTGTCTTAAATCGCCAATAACAAAAGTTTCATCGAATTGCGGAAAACCCGAATCATAAATGCCTGAAATGGTAAAAGAGCGCACGGTGGGCAATTCAGCTTCTTGATTTCGTAAAAAATACGTTGGCAGCTTATCCCCTACTTTTAATTCCAACCGGTTCGCTAAAAAACTTGAAACAATAACCTCGTTGGTCATTCCCTGTTCTTCATATTGGGGTAATTTACCATCTACCAAATAATCCCGCAGAAAATTCCATTGATAATTCTCATCTACTCCTTTAAACACAATTCCTTCAAACGATTTATCGGTTCTAACCACTCCGGCTTTTGTAGCAAACGGATGCACTGCTGTAACTTCAGGTACTTCGGTAAATTTCGGATAAAAATTCTGTTGGGTAGAAATAGGTTCCAACGTGATTTCGGACTGATTGTTATCAAAATTCGAAATCACCACATGACCGTTGAACGATGTAATTTTATCGCGGATTTTTTGTTGCAAACCCATACCTGTAGCCACTGAAACCAGCATCATTACCACGCTGATGGCTACTGCAGCAATAGCAATTTTTATAATTGGCGCAGAAACACTATTTTTATACTTTTTAGAAGTTGCTAACCGTTTAGCAATAAAATAAGATAAATTCAAGGCTATGAAATCTAAAATTCTTTTCAAAAATACATTTTTATTTTTCTTTGTAACAGTATTTACAAGTTTAAGTTTTATTGGTTACGCACAATCTTTACAAACTGGTGCAGAGCAAACCGACAAATATCTTCCGTTATTAAAAGATAAAAAAGTGGGAGTTTTAACCAACCAAACTGGAATTGTTAGAAGATATGAACAAACCGGAGGAAGTCATTACCGCAATGGTTGTGTAGATCAAACCATAGTTGAGATGACAGAAATCACTTACAGCCTTGTAGATTTTCTTATTGACAAAAATATTAACCTAAAAAAAATCTATGCTCCTGAACACGGTTTTCGCGGGACGGCTGATGCCGGTGAATTGATTAAAGACGGAAAAGATACCCAAACCGGTTTACCGATTATTTCGTTGTACGGAAACAACAAAAAACCGACTAAAGAACAGCTTGCCGACATTGATTTAATGCTTTTTGATTTGCAGGATGTAGGTGCGCGATTTTACACCTATATTTCGTCGTTACACTATTTAATGGAAGCTTGTGCCGAAAATAATATTCCGTTGATTGTTTTAGATAGACCAAACCCAAAAGGAGCAACCGTTGACGGACCTGTTTTAGAATTAAAAAACAAAAGTTTTGTAGGTATGCACCCAATTCCTGTTTTACACGGAATGACCATTGGCGAATATGCCCAAATGATTAACGGCGAAAAATGGCTCAAAAACGGTATTCAATGCAAATTAACCGTTATTCCTTGCGAAAATTACAACAAGAGAATGCCGTATTCATTGCCTGTAAATCCTTCTCCCAATTTACCGAACGATACAGCCATTAATCTGTACACAAGTTTATGTTTTTTTGAAGGAACCAATGTAAATATGGGTCGGGGAACCAATAAACAGTTCCAGATTTATGGTTCGCCTTATTTAAAAAACATGGATTTTACTTTTACGCCCAAACCAAACGAAGGGGCAAAAGACCCGGTTCATAATGGGGTGAAATGTTATGGCGAAGATTTATCGGCTCATACAACCATTGACGGTCTATCTTTGCAATGGCTTTTAAAAGCGTATCAAAACACCGATAACAAAGAAAAATTCTTTAATAACTTTTTCATCAAGCTTGCAGGAACCGATCAACTACAAAAACAAATTGAAAAAGGTTTATCAGAAAACGAAATAAAAAAATCGTGGCAGACTGATTTAGAAAGATTTAAAAAAACACGTGAAAAATATTTACTTTACAGTGATTTTTAACTTCAATTTATCATTACAAACCGTATAATTTATGTGTTTTTTTATTATATTTGGTACTGTTAAATAAAAACGAATTGTTATGGATACCACCAACGTGATTTTTTCTATTATCGACCGTTTTCAATGTTTTTACGAATGGTTTCTTCGCATTGTAGGTCGTGTTGTTGATTTGTTTGAGCGCTTTAAAGAGTTTATTCTAAATTTGGTAGAATACGTCATTGACACTTTTGAGAATGAAGAAGACGCTCAAAACTTCCTGAAAAATTATTTAGAGAACGAACATAATTTTATATAAACTTCTGTTTTTAAAGAAACAAGCTATCAAAAATGACAGCTTGTTTTTTTATTAATCACAGCCCTTTCAAAATTTCTATAATAGATTTTAAAGTAAAAGCGTTTTCGACTTCCTTACTTTCAAACACCATAAAATATTTGTAGTTGTTTCCTGCTTTTTCTGCCCAGGTTCTGCCCAATTCACGTTTGCTTTTGCTGTCGTCGTTGTCTAAATAATCGCCTTTGGTTTCTATTAAAACAATGTTTCCCTTTTGGGTTTTTATGATAAAATCGGGGTAATGATTATTTTGAAAACCGTTGATAAAAAATCCTTTTCCTCGTGTAAGGTTTCTGTGCCAAAATTTTATATTCTCTAATGCTGAAATTTCTAAAATCATTTTTTGCTCAAAACCATTCATACTGTCTTCACGTTCATAAAGTGATTTTGAAATAGGAATACTTGCATTTATCGGTGTGATTTTTTCTGGAAACGGAAAACTTTCCCGTACTTCGATTTTATTACTTGCAATGAATGTCCTAAATCTGTTTTGAGCATATTCATCCAAAAACTCCTGAATTTTATCTTTCAGTTTTTTAACATAAATAAAATCATTGTCAATTACATCACGAACTTGTTCCGATGACAGATTTTCAAAAACACGACTTACATATTGTGTCAGTTCCTGCTGTTTTATTGGATACATATCGCCCAATTTATTAACAATAATACTGCTTATCTGCCTTAATTGAGAATCTTTTGGCTTTGACAAAATGGAATCTATCAAAACGGATTTTGCTTTTGCATTCACTTTTCCTGCTGTAACCGTTCCTTTGTTTTGGTCAAAATCAACAGTGTAAATTTCTTTTGAAATATCATCAAATGAAACATCTGTACTATGTTTTGAAAGTTTAAAACCATCCAACAATTTGTTTTTGTGCAACAATTCCCAATCTTCGTTTAGGTCTTCAAAAAGCATACTTTTTAATTCGTCTTGTTTTTCGATGAAAAACTGTGGTAATTTCAGATTTTGTATTTCTTCCTGAAATTGCGGATCAATACTATATTGCTTGGGTTGGGTTTTCATAACATCGGTAAAGATTGAAATATCGTCGTCAATATCGGTAGCTTTTAGTTTTTCTTCAAATTGTTCGCCTTGTTGTGTTGCCTGTTTTGTAATATCGGTAAGCAACGGATTATTTTGGGTAATTGTATCGAGCGTAACTTCCTCATTTGGATTAAACGAAATTTGCGAAACATCAAAATCTTCATCTGATTTTGTGTTGTATTCTCCCCCTGGTTCTTCAAATAAATCTTGCTGTAAAATTTCATTTGGCGTTAATTCTTCTTCGGCTTGTTCCTGTGCAAAATAATCGTCTTTGCTAAAACCTGCATCTTGCAAACCTTTGACAATGTTTTCTAAAGTTTCGTTGAATTTTGACGAAGCCGTTAATACAAACGACATATTCAACAATGCTGTTTGATGCTTACTCACATAAGGCTGACGCAACACACGCCCTAAAATCTGTTCTACATCTACCGCCGAGCTTTTGTCGGCTAACGATGCTAAAATGTAAGCATTGGGACAATCCCAGCCTTCTTTCAAAGCATTTACGGTAATAATGTAACGCACCGGGCAATCTTTATTTGATAGATTTATACCTTTTAGTTCGTCTATATTACTGGTTTTGATTTTGATTTGTTCTTCGGGAATTTGCAGTTTTACCAATTGTTCTTTAATTTTCTGAAAAGTCGTATTGTCCTTTCCTTTGATATTCGATTGTGCTTGAAACAAAATAATTGGGCGGATGTATTTTCCTGTTTCTTTTTCTTCCTCTTTGGCAAGTAATTCGAGTTGTCGTTGTAAATGCAAAGCACTTGTGATTACTTCTTCTTTTTTGTGATGATTATAGACAATGACAGGCAATTTGACCATATTTTCCTTTTTCAATGCCAATGCATTTACAAACGAAATAATGTTACTGCTTTCTTTTGGTGTTGCCGTTAAATCCAAAACCAACGAAGGATTGAGGTTTTGCAACATTTCTTTACTCAAATCACTTTCGGCATTGTGGCTTTCATCAACAATCACAATTGGGTTTAGACTGCGAATGATATTGATTAAAGCCGTTTCATCTGTTTCGGGCAATACCAAATCTTTATCTACCATCGTATTTCGGAATGATTCCAATGCGCCGTTTTCCTGATATACTTTTCGGTCGTCCTGCTTTCTGGAATTGACACGTAAACTACTGAAATTGAATACAAAAATATTCAATTGTTCCGCTACCGAAGACGGATTGAAATTCGCGCCCTGCAACAGTTGTTCTTTCTCGTAAACTTCTACCCGATTGCTGAACAAACTGTTCAGTTTTTCCCGATAAGGATGATTCGGATTGGAAAGGTTTTTAACCGTTTGTTGCAACAGGTTTGACCAAGGAACCAACCAAACCACCGCTTTGGGATTGCCTTTGCTGAAATGTTTGCTGATGCTGTACAGCGCATTTACGGCTATAAAAGTTTTGCCACCAGCAGTGGGAACTTTCACGGCAATATGCACCGCACCAGGAACATTGTCGGCGTAAGGTTTCATTCCTGCAAACGAACCGTCTAATTTTGGCGAATAGGGAACACCCAATTTGTCTTCCCAATAGTTAGAAAAAGCTTTGGCAGGCGTTTCGTGTTTTTGCACATAATCTAAAAACAACTCTAAATCTTTGATTACTTTATGTTGATACGGATTTAATTCCATTTATAGTTTTTTTGATTGTTGTAAACCTCACAGGTTTTTAAAACCTGTGAGGTTTAGTTATCATAATTTTGAAATATCGCGAGGGATTTTTTTGAAAATAATGTGGTATTTGTCCATCAATTTTTCATCAAGCAAACATACATCGGCATAGATAACGTATTGCGATGCTTTGGTTTTGAGTGTTCGCAAAAAAGTTTCATCTAATAATGTAAGGTGGTCTTTTTCGTAATGGAAATAATAAGCGGTATCATTTTTTGTTCCCAATAAATAATCTTCTTCCTGCTTTTGATATGTTTCTTTAGATTCCATATACCATACGTATTGACGAATTTTTTCTATATCAATTTCTTCGTTCAGGTTATGGTTTTCATCAAAAAGATTTTGTCCTAATTCGTAAAAACTAAAACCTCCGCCTGTTCCCTCTTTATCCGCATAACCGTTGATGACACGTTTTACCCGTTCGGAAGTAATGTTTTCGGCGTAATCTTCCATTTCTACCAAAATAAATTTACGGTTGCCACCGTCTTGTTTGTTTAGGTTTAAAACCGCGTGAGCAGTAGTTCCGCTACCGGCAAAGCTGTCGAGAATGATTGAGTTTGGAGATGTTATCAATGAAATTATTTTTTCAATAAGTTTAGTTGGCTTCGGAGTATCAAAACTTTTCTCATTAAAAATTAATTTTAATTCAGTTGTTGCTTCTTGATTTGAGGATTCGTTATCCCACCAAGTATTTGCTATTACTCCATCTTGTAATTTTTCTTGAAGAAATAATTTATATCGAGGTTTTCCATCTCCTCCCTTTGGAAATACCAAACGATTATCATTTAAAAGTTTGTAAAAAGTTTCCTCTTTAAAACGCCATTCATCAGATATAATTTTTCCTGTTGGTGTCGTAATTGAATATTTAGCACCTCCTTTATTGGTGGTTGGCATTGTAACATAAGCTCCTCTTAGATCATTATCTGGATTTTTATAATCATCTTTCTTTATTGCTGGAGCAATTCTATTTAACTCTGTTTTCGATGATTTTGAATAACACACAATAAAATCGTGAATAGGAGACACATTTTTCGAAAGATTCGCTTGAGATTTCCTTCTTCTCCAAACCAAATTTGCTATAAAATTATTAGGTCCAAAAATATCATCACAAATCAATTTTAAATTGGCTTGTTCATTATCATCAATCGAAATAAAAATAGCGCCGTCATCCGCTAAAAGTTTTCGTAACAATTTCAAACGAGGATACATCATACACAACCATTTGTCGTGCCGGGTTAAATCTTCTGCTTCTTTGCCAACCACTTGCCCCAACCATTTTTTTATTTTCGGGTCGTTTACGTTGTCGTTATATACCCAATTTTCGTTACCTGTGTTGTAAGGCGGGTCTATGTAAATGCACTTTATTTTTCCCTCGTATTCGGGCAACAATGCTTTAAGAGCTTCAAGGTTGTCTCCGTGAATGATTTTGTTTTCGGAGTTTTCCTCTCCAAAAGTATATTGATGTTCCAAAATTTTATACGGAACATCCTGATGATGATTAATGACTTTGTCTTTTCCTATCCAATGTAGTGTGGGCATATTTTTTATGTTTTGAACACATAAAAAAGCGCGAGCTAAACTGCTGATATAGTTTCTCGCGGCTCTGGACTGCCTTGCACAACCATAAAAGAGTAAAGCCCACGCAGAAGCGTGAGCGTTTACAACTTTACTCTTGATTGTGCTTATGAAATTGTCCAGATTTCAAGAAACTAAGAATAAAAGCTATAACGCTTTTTCCGATATGTCTTTATTTAATTACTTTTTTAATTCATTAAATTAATTCTTCTAACAATTTTATATTCTTGTCATTTAATTTATATTTTGCATTTTCATTTTTTATA
>SMEI01000008.1_pt1 | contig 68840 bp, 87 predicted proteins | sample 2456321 | NCBI WGS metagenome assembly SMEI01 (sample SAMN10132588, study PRJNA489261) | soil metagenome | isolation source: day1 control-silt loam soil ammended with composted manure from dairy cow... | place: USA | collected 2015-05-01
ATCGGGCTTTTTCTTCTGCATCCTTTTTAGCCTTGGCCTCTGCATCTAAACGTTCTTTTTCTTCTGCTTCTTTTTTAGCTTTGGCTTCCGCTTCTAATCGAGCCTTTTCGTCTGCATCCTTTTTAGCTTTGGCTTCCGCTTCTAATCGAGCCTTTTCGTCTGCATCCTTTTTAGCTTTGGCTTCCGCTTCTAATCGGGCTTTTTCTTCTGCATCCTTTTTAGCTTTGGTTTCCGCTTCTAATCGGGCTTTCTCCTCTGCTTCTTTTTTAGCTTTGGCTTCCGCTTCTAATCGGGCTTTTTCTTCTGCATCCTTTTTAGCCTTGGCCTCTGCATCTAAACGTTCTTTTTCTTCTGCTTCTTTTTTAGCCTTGGCTTCCGCTTCTAATCGGGCTTTCTCTTCTGCTTCTTTTTTAGCTTTGGCCTCTGCATCTAAACGTTCTTTTTCTTCTGCGTCCTTTTTAGCCTTGGCTTCCGCTTCTAATCGGGCTTTTTCTTCTGCATCCTTTTTAGCCTTGGCTTCCGCTTCTAATCGGGCTTTTTCTTCTGCGTCCTTTTTAGCTTTGGCTTCCGCTTCTAAACGGGCTTGCTCATCTGCTTCTTTCTTAGCTTTGGCTTCCGCTTCTAATCGTTCTTGTTCTTCTGCATCTTTCTTGGCTTTAGCATCTGCTTCTAATCGGGCTTTTTGCTCTTCTTCGTTCTTAGCTTTAGTTTCTAATTCTAAAAGCGCTTGTTGTTCTTTTGCTTCGGCTTCTAAGCGGGCTTTTTCTTCAGCAGCTTTTTTGGCCTCTTCTTCAGCTTTTAGTCGTTCTTGTTCTCTTAATTTTGCCTGTTCGGCATAATACTGTACTTTTTCAATAATTTTTGCGTCAATCTTTGCTCCTTCTAACGAGAAGCCTTTAAAACTACTTATCAATTTAATGACCACAGCTCCGTCTTTACCAATCTCCCCAAATACTTCAATAGCATCTTTAGGTTCTAATTCAATGATACTTTCAATATGTTCAGGTTTGATTCTGGAATAATCTGCAAAACGAATCTTATATCCATTAACAATAATTAATGGATTTCCGTAACTAATGACATTAGAAAAATGTTCCGTTGGTGTTGCGGTGACAGTTAATGCTGCAAAAGCGCAGCTAATTGATATAAGTAATTTTTTCATCTTTAAATTTCAGACATGATTGAAGCAAACTGCTCCATAGAATATAAACGTTTTTCTGCCGAATATATTGGGCACGACATCATTACTTCGTTAATCTGGTAACGTTGAATAAATTGTTTCAAATTTCGAGCCACAGTTTCTTTATCGCCAATAAAACTACCAGCGGTCATTTGGCTCAACTGTGCTTCTTCAACTACCGACCAATCGTCGTAAAAGGACCAATCGGGCTTTTTCATTTTTGATCTTTGGTTGCGAATCAATCCCAAAAACATTTTATAAAAAGTTGACGCACTTAATTTAGCTTCCTGATTTGTCTCACCAATGATCACATTGACACAAGCTATTTTGTATGGAGCAGAAATTTCTCCGTTGGGTTGAAATTCGTCTGTATAAAACTTAAAAGCAGCTGCCATTTGTTGCGGTGCAAAATGTGAAGCAAACGCGTAAGGCAAACCATAAGCAGCAGCCAAAACCGCACTATCGGTACTTGAGCCTAACAAATAAATCGGAACATTTGTTCCTTCTGCTACATAAGCTCTTACTTTTGACTGAGTATTTTCTAATGAAAAATAGTCCTGAATTGCCGAAACATTCTGTGGAAATTCGTGTACGTTTTTCATGAAATTCTCGTTCATTTGCTGTGCAGTCAAACCATCGGTTCCTGGTGCACGCCCCAACCCTAAATCAATTCTTCCGGGATAAATCTGTGCTAAAGTACCAAATTGTTCTGAAATCGCCAATGGAGAATGGTTGGGCAACATCACACCACCCGAACCTACTTTAATTTTTTGTGTATTTGCAGCTACAAATCCCATTAAAACAGACGTGGCATTACTGGCAACACCTTCCATATTGTGATGTTCAGCCAACCAATATCTTGTGAATCCTAAAGCATCTGCTTTTTGTGATGTTTGCTTTAATTCTTCAAAAGCATCGTGTACCGTTTTATCTTCCTTTACGTAAACTAAATCCAGAAAAGAGTAGTTCATCTTTTTTTGCTTAAAAATAGTCATTTTATTTGAACCTTATTTAAAATATTTTTTTAGCTTTAAGAAAAACTTCATTCTGGCTATGGATTTATTTTTAATAACCTTTGCAGCATTGTTTTCCGTTATAAACCCTTTGGGATCTGTGCCTATTTTTTTAGGACTTACACAGGGCGATACAAAAGAATCTCAAAAAAGAACGGCTCTTTGGGCTTCTGTCAATGTGTTTATCATATTGGTAATTTCGTTTTTTATAGGAAAAGTTATTTTAAATTTTTTCGGAATCAGTATTGATGTATTAAGAATTGCCGGTGGTGTGGTAATTTGCTCCTCAGGTTTTGGGTTGCTTTCAGGAACGTTCAGCAAAAAACGCGGCGTGAACAAAAAAGTAGCAAACGACGCACAGCAACGTAACGATATTGCTTTAACGCCTTTGGCCATTCCCATGATGGCAGGTCCGGGATCCATGTCTTTACTTATAGCTATGGAGCAAGATTATCAGGAAATCTTAAACAAATTAATCATTGTAACAGCCATATTTGCCGTGGCAATAAGCGTTTTTTTAATATTGAGAAGTGCAAATTATATTTCAAAAATTTTAGGAGCTTCGGGGATTGTTGCCATTTCAAGAATTATTGGCTTTTTAGTTTTAGCAATTGGTATTCAATACATTATTACTTCGCTTCTTATCCTTTTTAAAATATAAAATAACTGTTACTTACTTTATACCAGATCATTTAGATTGCCACTCAAGTAGTTTAATCGTCAAGCTCAAGACAGGCTATCCAAAAGTCTTTGAATCATCGGTTCTCGACTTCTCCCGATAGCTATCAGGATCGGGACGAACTGACGAAGATCTCAATTGTACTCTGTTGTAAAGTCCGTGAGAATCATTAAATATAAAAAAGGTACACATCAGCGTACCTTTTATAAAAACTAAATAACTAACAACAATAATATAAGCAATAATTACTTCTTACTTTATTACGCGGGTAAAGATACTACTTTATTTTTATTTAGAACAAATATAAATAACAATTTATTATAATTTTTATCTTCCTCGTTTTTCAATAGATGATAAGCCGTATTTTTACGAAAATTTTTGACTTGAATCAGTTTAAACGATACCGCACAGAAATATTGGCAGGATTGACAGTTGCTATGACCATGATTCCCGAATCGTTATCTTTTGCCATTTTAGCAGGATTACCGCCCTTAACCGGATTGTACGGAGCTTTTATCATGGGAATTATTACTGCTTTTTTAGGCGGAAGACCCGGAATGATTTCGGGCGGTGCAGGTGCAACGGTAATTGTAATGATTTCTTTAATTGCATCTTATGGTATAGAATATTTTTTTGCGGCCGTCATTATGGCGGGAATTTTTCAAATACTTGTCGGAGTATTTAAATTGGGTAAATTTGTCCGATTGGTGCCACAACCGGTAATGTACGGTTTTTTAAATGGATTAGCTGTTGTAATCTTTATGTCGCAACTGGAACAGTTCAAAACAAAAACAGCAATACAAACAATATGGCTTCATGGCGAATCTCTACAAATCATGCTGTTTCTTGTAGGTCTTACCTTACTGCTTGTTTATTTTATTCCTAAAATCTCAAAAGCTTTACCCACTACATTAATTGCCATTGCCGTTATTTTTGCCATTGTTCACGGATTGGGCATTGAAACAAAAACAGTACAAGACATTGCTTCTATAAGTGGTACCCTTCCTCCTTTTCACATACCCAGAATTCCACTGAATTTAGAAACTTTACAGATAATTTTTCCATATGCGGCAATTATGGCGGGTGTTGGTTTATTAGAAAGCTTGCTGACTTTAACATTGGTTGATGAAGTTACCGAAACCCGGGGTCACGCCAACAAAGAGTCGGTTGCACAAGGAATTGCCAATATTGCCAACGGTTTTTTTACTGGAATGGGCGGCTGTGCCATGATTGCCCAAACTTTTGTAAACCTGAATGCGGGTGCACGTAAACGAATTGCAGCTATTGTAAGCGCGTTGGCTATTTTGTTTATTATATTGGTAGCTGCGCCGGTTATAGAAAAAATCCCTATGGCTGCATTGGTTGGCGTAATGATGATGGTTGCCATAACCACTTTTAGCTGGGGATTTTTTAAGAAAGTGACTAAAATGCCTAAAAGCGATATTTTAGTAACCCTAATTGTTGCCGGCATTACCATTATTTTTCACAATTTGGCAGTGGCTGTTTTGGTTGGAATCATTATTTCAGCATTGGTTTTTGCATGGGAAAGCGCCAAACGCATCAGAGCACGGAAATACATTGATGAAAACGGCATTAAACATTACGAAATTTACGGTCCGCTGTTTTTTGGTTCGGTTGCTAATTTCAATGAAAAATTTGATATTGCCAACGATCCCAAAACCATAATGATTTCCTTTAAAGAAAGTAGGATTGCCGATATGAGCGGCATTGAAGCGTTAGATTTACTAACAAAGAAATATGCAGCCCGAAACAAAACGGTTATTTTAACGTATTTAAGCGAAGACAGCCGTAAACTGTTAGAAAATGCATCGGCAATTATTAAAGTAAATATTAAAGAAGACCCTGATTATAAAATACCGAGTGATTTGTTGTAAGATAATATACCTACTAGCCTATCCTTTAATTTATCCACAAATGAACTCTTTCTACTCTCTTCCATTTATCTTTATTCTTTTTAAACACCATTAATTCTCCATAGCCTGATAAAAATCCGTTAGTTACTGAAAAACCGACAAAAGCTACATCACCTTTTTCATTAAAAACAGGTAAAGTCATTCCATAGACCTCCTTATTCATAACAACCAGACTATCATTTTCTAATTCACTTATTATCTCAAAATTTGAAAAATACTGATTTTGGTTATTTCCTAACCGTACAGTATCCATCTGATCTTTTATATAATTACTATCAGAGTAAGGAGAATACTTTTTTAACAAGGAAGAATTGTCAGTAAACAGCCTCCTTTTAAAAGGCTCCCAATTTAAATCATCATATAAATAATTACATACTAATGAATCCTTTACATATAAATTGAGAACAATATCAGCAAAAATCAATTTAGAATTTAAGTTATATTGTACCTCTTCCTCCTTAGAATTATTGGAGCATGAATAAAAAAATAATATGAATACGATAGAAAGACATCTAATTAATTTCATAATTTTCTTAATATTATAATTTAATAAACAAAGCATTGATTTCTCAACGCTTTGTTTGTTATAATCTTTAAAATTAAATGATCATCACGAACTTTATACCAAACTATAATATAATTAAGATTTTGTCAATTCGAGCCTGTTGAGAACCAATAATTAACAACTTCTCGATACGCTTCACTTTGTTACGCTACTCGAAGTGACGTTTCTAAACATATCTGGTTAAAGTTAATAACAGTCAGTTAAAATCATTCTTTCGGTAAAAATACTTCCGCCAGCATACAACGGGCACTTCCGCCACCGCAAGCCTCAATGGTGTAAAGCGGTGCATGTAAAATAGCACAATGTTTTTCTATGGCTTTTATCTGTACATCGGTCAAACTTTCATACGCCTGTGTACTCATAACCATATACAGTTGTCCGTTTGTTCCTTCAACCTGCAGCATGTTTCCTGCAAAATGGTTTACCTGGTCTTCGGTAATATAAATAACTTCCTTACCGTCTTCTTTTAGGCTGTTTACAACCAATTTGCGTTCTTGTTTATCATCAATGCTGTCGCCACAAATAACGGTAAATGTTTCGGCAATGCTCATCATTACATTGGTGTGGTAAATCGGCAGACGGTTTCCGTCAACTGTTTGATAGGCTTCAAAAATAACCGGGTGCATATCGTTGTCTTCGCAAAACTCTATAATCAGTTCTTCGTCTGCACGAGGCGACAAAGCTGCATACACCTTAGCATTTTCACGATCTAAAATCATACTGCCTGTTCCTTCTAAAAAAATATTGTCTTCTTCAGCAGAGGTGTAATCATTTATTTCGGTAATTTTAAAGCCTTCTTCTTCTACAATATCAAAAATATCTTCGCGACGTTCCTGTCTGCGGTTTTCTGCAAACATTGGATATAGCACTACTTCAGCATTGTCGTGAAACGAAATCCAGTTGTTTGGAAAAATACTGTCGGGTGTATCAGTATCGGTGGTATCATCAACCACAATTACGTTTACGCCAACCGAACGCAAACGTTCTACAAAACCGTCAAACTCTTCTTGTGCTTTTTGGTTAACATTTTCAGGAGTTAATCCTTCTAATTTTTTTTGGTAATAATTATTTACTGCCGTTTGTTCGTTCATACGGAATTGAACCGGACGAATCATTAATACGGTATTTGCTGCTTGCTGACTCATATTTTTTTATGTTCTAAGTTTTATGGTTTAGGTTGTAAGGTATGTAATATTATATGTTTCTATTGCCAATTATTTTCAACGTATTTAATAAAAGAATAAATTTTCGCATTTAAAATTTAGTACTTCTGAATTAAGTCGGCTTTTGATAAGTTGTCATATAAATAATTAATCTTTTCAAAATGATTAATTGCTTATAAAGAACTCACGTATGAGAAAGTCAGAAACCTGATAAATTCTGCTTTACACGCACTTCTACCATAACCTTCAACAATATTTGTTACTTATATCCTATCAGCAGACCTTCTCAATTGACTTACTAATTCGTATTTAGGCAATTTTAGACATCTTGTAAATATCTAAATCCTTATAATTGCTCATGATTCAATACTTAAAACATATAACTTACCACATACAACTTATTCTCTAATTAAAGGCAAAGTGGAACAACGTAAAAGCCCTTCTTGTTTTGAAATTTCTGCATACGGAATTTCTTCTACTGTAAATCCGTGATCGCGTAACCAGTTGTTTAATCTTGTAAAATTGCGTTCGGAAACCACCACATTGGTATCTATCGAAAAAATATTCGAGTTCATGTGATACATTTCTTCACGTTCTATATGAAACAGGTTTTCTCTGCCAAAAAGGTTTACCAGATACATATAATCAGCTTCTTCGCGAAAGCCCGATTTATAGATAATCCCTTTGTTTTTTCCTACCGGCTGAAAACAACAATCTAAATGCAGAGCGTTGTCTCGAGGTTCGATTTTTGATTTTACCAAATCGAATTCTTTTACGATTTTATTTGGAAACAATTCTTTGATGTACTGAACCCCCTGCATATTGGTGCGGGCTGTGATAAAATCTTTATAATCGCTTCCTTTGTAAGTTCCTATAAAAATATGGTCGTTCCATAGCATCACGTCACCTCCTTCAATATGTACTTCATCGGGTGGGCGAACCACTTTATTGGGATCCATTTGATCGATTACATACTGAATGGCATCCAGTTCACGTTCGCGATCCGGCAAAATGTTGGCTTTTATAAAAACATCGTCAATCACAAAACCAATATCGCGACTAAAAATCTGATTGTAATCTTCTATAATTTCCGGGCGGTAAACTTTTACGTCATATTTTTTAAAGATTTCATTAAAAGCTTCCATTTCATTAATCATATCGGCTTCTACCGGATAAGTACCTGCTTTGATATGCTCTAATGATTTGGGATCATACGCCTCATCTATCGTTGGTGTGGGGCCATTACTTTTTGCGGTTCCAAGTATTACGGCCTTAAGCCTTGAAGTTTCATCGGTTACATGTAAATTCATAAAAATGTATTTAGGTAATAGACAAATATAAGAAGTTCTTTGTAGTTATACTATTAAAAACGAAAAAGCCAAATCGGTTTGATTTGGCTTTTGATATATAACTACAAAATTATCTTTCGTTCATTTCTTTAAAAGGACGCAATGGCTCACCTACATACACCTGACGTGGACGACCGATTGGCTCTTTGTTTACGCGCATTTCTTTCCATTGGGCCACCCAACCCGGCAAACGACCAATAGCAAACATTACTGTAAACATTTCTGTTGGGATGCCTAAGGCACGGTAAATAATTCCTGAATAGAAATCTACGTTTGGATATAAATTACGAGATACGAAGTATTCGTCTTTCAACGCCATTTCTTCTAAATCTTTTGCAATTTTTAAAATAGGATCATCAACACCTAATTCTGCTAAAACTTCGTCGGCTGCCTTTTTAATGATACGTGCACGAGGATCGAAGTTTTTGTAAACTCTGTGTCCAAAGCCCATTAAGCGGAACGGATCGTTTTTATCTTTTGCTTTAGCCAAGTATTTGTTCGCATCGCCGCCATCTTTTTGAATTTCTTCTAACATTTCTAAAACCGCCTGGTTTGCACCTCCGTGTAATGGTCCCCAAAGAGCAGAAACACCAGCTGAAATAGAAGCGAACAATCCTGCGTGAGAAGAACCTACCATACGAACGGTTGACGTAGAACAGTTTTGTTCGTGATCAGCATGTAAGATAAACAATTTATCAATTGCATTTAAAACCACCGGATTAACTTTGTAAGGTCCCGTTGGCAATTTAAACATCAACTGTAAAAAATTATCTACATAAGGTATTGTATTGTCATAGTAGTTTAACGGATAGCCGTTAATTTTTCTGTATGTCCATGTTGCAACAACCAAAAATTTACCCATGATTTTGCAAACTGCTTCATACATATCCTTTTCGCACTCTGCATTTACAACTTTAGGGTTAAAAGCCGTTAAGGCACAAGTTAGTGAAGCTAAAATACCCATTGGGTGGGCATGTTTAGGGAAACCGTCAATGATTCCTTTCATTTCTTCGTTAACAAGCGTGTGCTTACGTATATCGTTTTCAAATTTTTCAATTTGCGTTTGGGTAGGTAATTCTCCGAAAATCACTAAATAAGCCACTTCTAAAAAGTTTGACTTTTCAGCTAAATCTTCGATAGAATATCCGCGATATCTTAAAACTCCCTCTTCGCCATCTAAAAAAGTAATGGCACTTTTACAGGAACCTGAATTTTTATATCCCGGATCTAATGTTATCGCTCCGGTTAAAGCTCTTAACTTTTCAATATCGATAGCTACTTCGTTCTCTGTCCCAACAATTACAGGCAATTCAAACGTTTTGTCATCTATAGCTATAGTTGCAGTTTTTGACATATATTTTTAGTTTATTTTTTATTTTGTTTTTAGCGAATTTACTAAAAATGTTTTACTTAATAAAGCGTAAATGTATAAATAATTCTTATTAAATATTGATTTAAACTATTATAAACCTAAGATGTAGCCGTTTTTGAACCGCCACTTTTAAAGTATTTATGATTTTTTTTACAAATTCATAAAATTCATTGCTTAGTATTATGATATTAGAAACAAAACCTATTAAAAAACAAAAAAGACGCATAAGCGTCTTTTTTGCTAATTTATTTAAAAAATTATCTTTTAATTTTAAAAGCTTTAGATTGTGGATAATAAGCCACTGACCCCAATTCTTCTTCAATACGCAACAATTGGTTGTATTTGCTCATACGGTCAGAACGTGAAGCCGAGCCGGTTTTAATCTGGCCACAATTTAAGGCAACAGCCAAATCTGCAATGGTATTATCTTCTGTTTCACCTGAACGGTGAGACATTACCGAAGTATATCCTGCATTATGCGCCATGTTTACAGCTGCAATGGTTTCACTTAAAGTTCCAATCTGATTTACTTTGATTAAAATAGAATTTGCCGTATTTTCATTAATTCCACGTTCTAATCTTGAAACATTTGTTACAAACAAATCATCGCCAACCAACTGAACTTTATCACCGATTTTTTCCGTTAACAAGTTCCATCCTGCCCAATCGTCTTCATACATTCCGTCTTCGATAGAAATAATGGGATATTTTTCACACAATTCTGCCAAATAATCCGCTTGTTCTTCAGATGTACGAACTTTTCCTGTCTCGCCTTCAAATTTGGTGTAATCGTATGTACCGTTCACATAAAATTCTGAAGAAGCACAGTCTAACGCAATCATGATGTCTTTACCAAAAACGTAACCTGCTTTTTCTACAGCCAATTTAATGGAATCTAAGGCATCTTCCGTTCCGCCGGCTAAATTAGGTGCAAAACCACCTTCATCGCCCACAGCGGTACTTAAATTTCTATTGTGCAATACTTTTTTAAGGTTATGAAAAACCTCTGTTCCCATTTGCATTGCTTCTGTAAAGTTCGCAGCAGAAACCGGCATAATCATAAATTCCTGAAAAGCAATGGGTGCATCAGAATGTGAACCGCCATTGATAATGTTCATCATAGGAACCGGCAATGTATTAGCCGAAACACCACCTACGTAACGATACAACGGCATTCCCAATTCGTTAGCCGCAGCTTTTGCCACTGCTAAAGAAACGCCTAAAATTGCATTTGCCCCTAAATTTGATTTGTTTGGAGTACCGTCTAATTCAACCATTGCCTGATCGATCGCGTTTTGTTCGAAAACACTGTAACCAACAATATTTTCTGCAATTACTTCATTTACATTTTTCACTGCGCTTAAAACACCTTTACCCATCCAGTGTTTGCCACCATCGCGTAATTCAACTGCTTCGTGTTCACCTGTTGAAGCTCCGGAAGGTACAGCAGCTCTTCCCAGAACGCCTGTGTCTGTAACTACATCAACTTCTACTGTTGGATTTCCGCGCGAATCTAAAATCTGACGTGCGTGAATTTTTACAATTGTACTCATATCTTAATTGTGTTGTTTAATTTGTTGCTGCAAATGTAATTATTTGATTGATAAAAAAAAAGCAGATATTCTTTCAACAAAAATTAATAATAGGTTAAAGTCTTTTTATTTACCACAAAGAGTCGTATTTTAGTAAAATTCTAAATCACTTATAGAAAATGAAGTTTTCAAACTTTTATTTTACCGATAACCGTTTGAACCGACTTTTACTGTCGTTGCAATACCTGCATGACGATACTTTCTTAAAAAGCTCTAAAGAGTTCATTTCTTAAACCCTGTCACGACTCTGGACAGGGAACCATCGGACTTAAAATAGCGTACTATTTATTCATCATCCACTTTTATTTGATATCAATCATTAAATAAGGTAGCGAAGCTATATCCCATTTAATGAAGAGTCGATACAGATGGCAAATTAAAAATGGAACAAAATCAAGAAAATAATGTCAAACAGCATCATTTTAACAACAGGAACATACGATTTAATTAAAGACCATGTCCGCAGAAGAAAAGTAACTATAAAAGAAGAAGAAATTTTAACCAATGAATTAAAAACCGCTTCACAGGTTTTAAGAAAAGCGCTTCCTGCAGATATTGTCTGTGTAAACAGCATTGTTACTTACAAAAACCACACAACGGATCAGGAAAAAACAGTCACTTTTGTGGGACCAAAAAAATCTAAACCAAGCAAAAACAAAATCTCTATTTTATCTGATGAAGGAATTGCCATGGTGGGATACAAAACGGGGGATATTATTGAATGGCCTGCAAAAGATGGCGATTTAAAATTAGAAATTTTAAGAGTAGAACACATTACCCCATAAATTAAAAAAACCTTTCAGCGTTTTGACTGCTGAAAGGTTTTTTCTTTTGTTACAAGCCATCCAACTTATTTAGGTCCATATTCTCATTACTTCTTAAATTTTCTATAAAAGAGAACACCAGCAATATAGTAAACATTAGAATGATCCAATGCAGAAAGCCATAACTGTTTTCTAAAAACAAAACCACTAAAACAAACAATGCTATCGTAGAAAGTATCCGGGTTTTATATGTTCCCTTTTCTACTTGTAAATCTCTAAAATAAACCAAAGAGGTTATTGTTGATGAAAGCCCAATCATAAAAGCCAAAGGTGCTAATTCATTTTCTTGTTGCACTACTGAAAACAATAAAATAACTAAAGAAACAAGTAAGCTTATTATTGATGTTTTGTTATCTTTTAACGTAATAAATTCTTGCTGATAAATATCTTTCCCAAATGAAGCGTATTCTTGAATAGTTAGTTTTACACTTCGCAAATAATCGGTTCGTAAACTATCGTAGAGAAAAAACAGTAAATTTCTATGATTAAGATGTAAACCCATAAAAATTTCTTTACGTTTTCTATCTTCTTCTGTAATGTAAATATTTGTTTTATAAGGATAAACCTTTCCTAATACAAAAGTAAGTTTTTGTACATCATTAGGTATTTCAATAATTGAAGTTCCTTGTGCCAAAAATTTAGTAAATAACACACCATTTACATACAACTTGATATTTCTTAAAGAAAACCAACCATAAACAAATCTTGTTTTAATATTTAAAGTCAACATAACGATTTTATTTTAAGAAACTTAAAAATACTAAAAAATCGCTAAAAAACAAAAACCTTTCAGCGTTTTGACTGCTGAAAGGTTTTTTCTTTATATCGTAATCTATTAAGCTTCTTTATGTTCTTTCATATAAGTTACAAACTGATCGAACAAATATTTAGAATCGTTTGGTCCGGGTGATGATTCCGGGTGGTATTGTACCGAAAATACCTGTTTATCTTTTAAACGCATTCCGGCAACGGTATTGTCATTTAAATGATAATGTGTAATTTCTAAATTCGGGTTGTTTTCCACTTCCTCACGTACTACAGCAAAACCGTGATTTTGAGAAGTAATTTCGCCTTTACCTGAAACCGCATTCATAATCGGGTGATTTATTCCGCGGTGACCGTTAAACATTTTATAGGTATTTACACCTTGAGTCAATCCGATTAATTGATGCCCCAAACAAATTCCAAAAACAGGTTTGTTAGTAGCGATGATCTCTTTTACTGTTTCAATAACTCCTGTTAAAGGTTGTGGATCTCCGGGACCATTAGACAAGAAATATCCATCGGGATTAAAATCGTTTAAATCTTCTAATGTTGCGTTATAAGGATATACTTTTACATAGCAATCGCGTGCTGCCAAACAACGCAGAATATTTGTTTTAATACCAAAATCTAAAGCAGCTACTTTATACGTTGCATTTTCATCGCCATAGAAGTAAGGTTCTTTTGTAGAAACTGCTGAAGCCAGTTCCAATCCTTTCATATCGGGAACGGCAGCCAATATTTCTTTTAATTCCTCAATTGATTTTCCGTCGGTAGAAATTACCGCGTTCATTGCACCGTTATCGCGAATGTAGCTTACTAACGCACGCGTATCAACATCAGAAACGGCCACCAGATTTTTCTTTTCGAAATAATCGTATAAAGAGTCTTCGGCATCCGGACGTGAATAATCAGTGCTAAAGTTTTTACAAACCAAACCTGCAATTTTGATTCCGTCAGAATCTACTTCGTCTGCATGTACCCCATAATTTCCAATATGTGCTACGGTTGACAGCATGATTTGACCGTAATACGAAGGATCTGTAAAAATTTCCTGATAACCGGTTACGCCTGTGTTAAAACAGATTTCACCCGTTGTTGTTCCTTTAATACCTACCGATTTTCCATGAAAAATTGTTCCGTCGCTTAAAAGTACAACGGCTTTATCTTTAGAAGTATATTTCATTATTATTGTGATGTTTCAGTGTACAAAATTAATACAAATACTTTAAAAAAAAGTATAAAAAAAAGGACAAACTTTAAAAGTTTGTCCTTTTAATATAATAAAATAATCTGTTATAGATAAATTATTCATTCGTTTCGTTAGCTTCAGTAGAAGTTTCTGTTGCAGGGGTAGCTTCAGCTTTTGGTTCAGCTTTTTTTCTACCTCTTCTTGTTGATGCTTTCTTAACTTCTTTTTTACCGGCGTTGTAAACCTCGTTGAAATCTACTAATTCGATCATTGCCATTTCAGCGTTATCTCCTAAACGATTTCCTAATTTAATAATACGAGTATAACCACCCGGACGGTCTCCTACTTTTGGTGCCACTTCTCTGAATAATTCAGTAACGGCATATTTATCTCTCAAGTAAGAGAAAACAACACGACGGTTGTGTGTATCGTCTGTTTTAGATTTTGTTACCAAAGGCTCAACAAATTGTTTCAATGCTTTTGCTTTAGCAACTGTAGTATTAATACGTTTATGTTCAATTAATGAACAAGCCATATTAGCCAACATAGCTTTTCTGTGACCAGCTTGTCTGCCTAAGTGATTTACTTTTTTTCCGTGTCTCATGACCTTCTTTTTTTAGCTTCATCTTGCTTCAATCCTCTTTGGAGAGCAAAATATGAAGTTATTATTCTTTATCTAATTTGTATTTTGATAGATCCATTCCGAAATTCAATCCTTTAACTGAAACTAATTCTTCTAATTCAGTTAACGATTTTTTTCCGAAGTTTCTAAATTTCATTAAATCGTTTTTGTTATAAGAAACCAAATCGCCTAATGTATCCACTTCAGCCGCTTTTAAACAATTCAATGCTCTTACTGAAAGGTCTAAATCTACTAATTTAGTTTTTAGCAACTGTCTCATGTGCAACGATTCTTCGTCGTAAGATTCAGTTTGAGCAATTTCATCAGCCTCTAAAGTAATTCGTTCATCAGAGAATAACATAAAATGATGAATCAATGTTTTAGCAGCTTCTGTTAAAGCATCTTTAGGATGAATAGAACCATCGGTAACGATATCAAAAACCAGTTTTTCGTAATCGGTTTTTTGCTCTACACGATAGTTTTCTATAGCGTACTTAACATTTTTTACAGGCGTATAAATAGAATCTGTATAAATTGTTCCGAAAGGAGCATTTGGTTTTCTGTTTTCTTCTGCCGGTACGTAACCTCTACCTTTTTCTATAGAAATTTCCATATTGATTGTTACTTTACCATCAAGGTTGCAAATAACCAATTCTGGGTTTAAAACCTGGAATCCTGATATGAATTTTTGGAAATCACCTGCTGTTAATTGATCTTTTCCTGTGAATGAAATGCTTACAGTTTCATTATCCACATCTTCTATCTGACGTTTAAAACGTACTTGTTTAAGATTTAGGATAATTTCTGTAACATCCTCAACAACACCAGAAATAGTAGAAAACTCATGCTCAACACCTTCAATACGTACAGAAGTTATTGCATATCCTTCTAATGATGACAGAAGTACTCTTCTTAGTGCATTACCAATGGTCAATCCATAACCTGGTTCTAAAGGACGAAATTCGAATTTCCCTTTAAAATCGGTTGAATCGATCATGATAACTTTGTCGGGCTTTTGAAAATTAAATATTGCCATGTGTATTTCGACTGAATGTCAATTATTATTTGTTGTACAACTCTACGATTAACTGTTCTTTAATGTTTTCCGGAACTTGAAGTCTGGCAGGAACACTTACAAATGTACCTTCTTTAGTTTCGTTATTCCAAGTAATCCATTCGTAAACAGCGCTAGAATTAGATAATGAACGTTCGATAGCGTCTAAAGACTTAGATTTTTCACGAACAGCAACTTTATCACCAGCTTTTAATTGATATGAAGGGATGTTAACTAATTCTCCGTTAACGGTAATATGTCTGTGAGAAACTATTTGACGTGCTGCGCGACGAGATGGAGCGATACCCATTCTGTAAACAACATTGTCTAAACGTGATTCACATAACTGGATTAAAACTTCACCTGTTACACCACGTGATGCAGATGCTTTTTTAAACAAGTTGCGGAATTGTTTTTCTAAAATACCGTAAGTGTATTTAGCTTTTTGTTTCTCTAACAACTGAATTGCGTATTCAGATTTTTTCCCTCTTTTTTTAGCTAAACCATGTTGCCCTGGAGGGTAGTTTCTTTTTTCGAATGCTCTGTCATCGCCGAAGATTGCTTCACCGAATTTACGAGCGATTTTTGTTTGTGGACCAGTATATCTTGCCATTTTAAAAAAAATAAAAAAGGTAGGGATTATGAATTCAGGTCTCATCCTCCGATAATCTCTCTCCTACCTTAGGTTATACTATAATATAAATTAAACTCTTCTTCTTTTTGGAGGACGACATCCGTTGTGAGGAATTGGAGTAATATCGATGATTTCTGTAACTTCGATTCCGCTGTTGTGGATTGAACGAATTGCAGATTCTCTACCGTTTCCAGGTCCTTTAACGTAAACTTTTACTTTTTTAAGTCCTGCCTCTAAAGCTACTTTACCACAATCTTCTGCTGCCATTTGTGCTGCATAAGGCGTGTTCTTTTTAGAACCACGGAATCCCATTTTACCAGCTGATGACCAAGAAATAACTTCACCTTTTTTGTTTGTTAACGAAATAATGATGTTGTTAAATGTTGCATTGATATGAGCTTCACCAGTAGACTCAACTATAACTTTACGTTTTTTTGTATTTGCTTTAGCCATACTACTTATTATTTAGTTGCTTTTTTCTTGTTAGCAACAGTTTTTCTTTTACCTTTTCTTGTTCTAGAGTTGTTTTTTGTTCTTTGTCCTCTTAATGGAAGACCAGCTCTATGACGGATTCCACGTTGACATCCGATATCCATTAAACGTTTGATGTTTAAAGATACTTCTGAACGTAGTTCACCTTCAATTTTGTAATGAGACATTGCCTCACGAATAGCACCGATTTCATCATCGTTCCATTCTGAAACTTTTTTGTCTTCATTAACGTTAGCTGCTGCCAACACCTCTTTTGCTCTACTTAAACCAACACCAAAAATGTAAGTTAAAGCAATAATTCCTCTTTTATTCTTAGGTATATCTACCCCTGCTATTCTTGCCATAATTATCCTTGTCTTTGTTTAAATCTAGGATTCTTTTTGTTAATAACGTATAATCTTCCTTTTCTACGTACAATAATGCATTCTGCACTTCTTTTCTTTACTGATGCTCTTACTTTCATTGTAAATTTGCTTTGGGCTTTAAGCTTTAGGCTTTAGGAATAAACTTGCAGCTTATTGCCTAATGCTTAGAGCTTATTGCTTTTTTTAATATCTATAAGTAATTCTTGCTTTAGACAAATCATAAGGGCTCATTTCCAATTTCACTTTATCACCAGGTAATAATTTGATGTAATGCATACGCATTTTTCCTGAAATATGAGCAATTACAATATGTCCGTTTTCTAATTCTACACGGAACATTGCATTTGATAATGCTTCGATAATAGATCCGTCTTGTTCTATTGCTGATTGTTTTGCCATATATTAAGCGATTGCCTTTCTATTTTTTCCGCTTTTCATCAATCCGTCGTATTGTTTGTTTAACAAATAAGCATTAACCTGCTGTATTGTATCAATTGCAACACTTACTAAGATTAATAATGAGGTACCACCATAAAACATTGCCCAACCTTGTTGTACATTTAATAATGACACAGCGATTGCAGGTAATACTGCTATAACTGCAAGGAACAACGACCCCGGAAATGTAATTAACGACATCACGCGATCTAAAAAGTTTGCAGTGTCTTGTCCTGGTTTAATTCCCGGGATAAAGCCACCACTGCGTTTTAAATCGTCTGCCATTTTATTGGTAGGTACGGTAATTGCGGTGTAAAAGTACGAAAAAATAATGATTAACAAAGCAAAAACTAAATTATACTCTAATCCAAAGATATTACTAAACATTGTTGTTAAGTTTTGAGCACTATCTGAAGAGGATAATCCAGCAATTACCGGCGGTATAAACATGATTGCCTGTGCAAAGATAATTGGCATTACACCTGATGCGTTTAGTTTTAAAGGAATCCATTGGCGGTTTCCTGAAACAGATGCCACATCATATTCTCCGGCAACGCTTCTACGAGCGTACTGCACCGGAATTTTTCGTACTGCCATTGTCAATAAAATACACGCAATAATTATTAACAACCAAATAATAACTTCGATTACGATCATCATCGGACCACCGTTACCAGCTACCATACGCGATTGCGTTTCTTGTAGGAAAGCCATTGGTAATTTAGCGATAATACCAACCATGATTAATAATGAAATACCGTTTCCAATACCTTTATCAGTAATCTTTTCACCTAACCACATGGCGAATACTGTACCCGTTGTTAAGATTAATACTGAAGAGAACAAGAAAGAAAAAGAATTAAAGCCTAATAAAAACGCATCAGGCGGTAATTGTTTGTACAGATTGTAGATATAACCTGGTCCTTGAACCAAGGTAATACCGATGGTTAACCATCTTGTTATCTGATTCATTTTCTTTCTACCACTTTCACCATCGTTTTGAAGTTTCTGCAAATAAGGTACAGCTATACCCATTAACTGAACTACAATTGATGCCGAGATATATGGCATGATACCCAATGCGAAAATAGAAGCTTGCGAAAACGCCCCTCCTGTAAACACATTAATAAGCCAGCCTATCCCTTGATCAGTTTGATCTGATAAAGCATGTAATTTTGTAGCGTCAATACCCGGTAAGGTTACTTGTGCACCGAAACGGTACACAAGCATCAAACCTAATGTTATTAAGATCTTATTTTTAAGTTCTTCTATTTTCCAGATATTGGCTAAAGTCTCAAAAAACTTCTTCATAAGTAGTTAAGGTTTTTTATAAAGATACCGCTTCACCGCCAGCTGCTTCGATAGCCGCTTTTGCTGTTGCTGTAAATTTATGAGCAGTTACTTTTAATTTTGTTTTAAGCTCTCCTCTACCCAAAATCTTAACTAAGCTATTTTTTGAAACTATTCTGTTTTCAACCAATACGTTAAAATCTAATGTATCGGTAATTGTTCCATTATCAACTAAAGTTTGTAATGTATCTAAATTGATACCTACATACTCTACTCTATTGATGTTTTTAAAACCAAATTTAGGAACACGTCTCTGTAAAGGCATCTGTCCACCTTCAAAACCAATTTTCTTAGAATAACCTGAACGGGATTTAGCCCCTTTGTGTCCACGTGCAGCAGTTCCGCCTTTACCAGAACCTTCTCCACGACCTACTCTTTTGTTTTGATTATGTACAGAACCGTTTGCCGGTTGTAAATTACTTAAATTCATAACTCCATTTAAATTAGTTAATTTCTTCTACAGAAACTAAATGTTGAACTTTCTTTACCATTCCTACGATAGTCGGTGTATTATCATGCTCAACAACTTGCCCTAATTTACGAAGACCTAGAGCTGCTAAAGTTCTTTTTTGGTCTTCTGGACAATTGATTTTGCTTCTAACTTGTTTTACTTTAATTTTTGACATACTACTCAAAATTAAGATTTAAATACTTTCTCTAAAGAAATTCCTCTTTGTTTTGCAACTGTAGCAGCGCTTCTCATATTTAATAAAGCATCGAAAGTTGCTTTAACAACGTTATGAGGGTTAGAAGAACCTTGAGATTTTGATAATACATTGTGAATACCTACAGATTCTAATACTGCACGTACATTACCACCCGCAATAACTCCGGTACCGACAGATGCTGGCATTAAGAAAACGCGCGCACCGCCAAATTTACCTTTTTGTTCATGAGGAATAGTTGTTCCATGTAATGGAATACGAACTAAGTTTTTCTTTGCATCTTCAACTGCTTTCGCAATTGCTTCAGAAACGTCTTTAGATTTTCCTAAACCATGACCTACTACACCGTTTTCATCACCTACTACAACTACGGCAGAAAAGCCGAAAGCTCTACCCCCTTTAGTTACTTTGGTAACACGATTCACTGCAACCAAACGATCTTTTAAATCAAGACCAGCTGGTTTTACATGTTCTACGTTTTTATAATTTTGATACATAACTAATTACAATTAGAATTTTAATCCAGCTTCTCTTGCGCCTTCTGCTAATGATTTCACACGACCGTGGTATAAGTTTCCACCTCTATCAAAAGAAATAGTATCTATACCAGCTTTTAAAGCCTTCTCTGCAATTAGTTTACCAACTGATGCAGCAGTTTCAATTTTAGTTCCTTTAGCAACACCCGCTTCTCTTGAAGATGCTGAAGCTAAAGTTAAACCGTTCACATCATCTATGATTTGAGCATAGATTTCTTTATTGCTTCTAAATACAGACAAACGTGGTCTAGCAGCTGTACCGCTAACCGTTTTTCTAACTCTGTATTGAATTCTTTGTCTTCTTTCAGATTTGTTTAATGACATGGCTTTAATTTTTAAGCTGATTTACCTGCTTTTCTTCTTAACTCTTCACCAACAAACTTGATACCTTTTCCTTTATAAGGTTCTGGTTTACGGAAAGAACGGATCTTTGCCGCAACCTGACCTACCAATTGTTTGTCTGATGATGTTAATTTAATAATAGGGTTTTTACCTTTTTCAGAAATTGTTTCAACTTTAACTTCCGGAACAATGTTTAAAACGATGTTGTGAGAGAAACCTAAAGCTAAATCAAGTTTTTGTCCTTGATTTGATGCACGGTAACCAACACCCACCAATTCTAATTCTTTAGTAAAACCTTCAGATACACCAACAACCATGTTGTTGATTAAACTTCTGTACAAACCGTGTTTTGCTCTTTCTTCTTTTAAATCAGATGAACGCTCAACGATTACTTGTCCGTCTTCTACTTTCACGTCAACTTTATCAAAAGTTTGAGAAAGCTCTCCTAATTTTCCTTTTACTACAACAACTGCATCCTTAACTTCAACAGTTACACCAGCAGGAATTGAGATTGGATTTTTACCTATTCTTGACATTTCGCTCGTCTATTTTATTAGTATACGTAACAAACTACTTCACCACCAACATTTAACTGTTTCGCTTTTTTACCTGTCATTAAACCTTTAGATGTTGATACAATAGCAATACCTAAACCGTTTAAGATACGAGGTAAATTTGCAGATGATGCATATTTACGTAAACCTGGTTTACTAATTCTTTGGATATCTTTGATAACAGACTCTTTGGTGTCTTTATCATATTTTAAAGCAATTTTGATTGTTCCCTGAACAGATGAATCATCAAATTTGTAGCTTAAAATATATCCTTGTTCGAATAAAATTTTTGTGATCTCTTTTTTGAAGTTTGAAGCCGGGATCTCAACCACTTTATGGTTTGCACGAGACGCGTTTCTAATTCTTGTTAAGAAATCTGCGATAGGATCTGTATACATAATGTATGAATTGCGGTTGTGGTTTTCATATTTGTTTTCATGAACCTTCAACCAGTTAAAAATTTATTACCAACTTGCTTTTTTAACACCAGGTATTAAACCTTGGTTTGCCATTTCGCGGAAAGTTACACGCGAAATACCAAACTGGCGCATATAACCTCTTGGACGTCCTGTTAATTTACAACGGTTGTGTAAACGTACAGGAGAAGCGTTTGCAGGCAATTTTTGTAATGCTTCGTAATCACCAGCTTCTTTTAAAGCTTTGCGTTTAGCAGCATATTTTGCAACTAATGCTTCTCTTTTCGCCTCGCGGGCTTTCATTGATTCTTTAGCCATACTAGTTCTTTTTAAAAGGTACTCCTAATTCTGCCAATAATGATTTTGCTTCAGCATCTGTGTTTGCAGATGTAACGAAAGTAATATCAAAACCGGCAATTTTGTTAACTTTATCAATATCGATTTCAGGGAAGATGATTTGCTCAACAACACCTAAGTTGTAATTTCCTCTACCGTCAAATCCGTTAGATTTAACACCAGCGAAATCACGAACACGTGGTAATGCAGAAGTAACCAAACGGTCTAAGAATTCGTACATTCTTTCGCCACGTAAAGTAACTTTAGCACCAATTGGCATCCCTTTTCTTAATTTAAAAGAAGCAACGTCTTTTTTAGAAATAGTAGCTACTGCTTTTTGTCCTGTAATTTTAGTTAATTCGTCCACTGCGTGGTCAACTAATTTTTTATCAGAAACGGCAGCACCAACTCCACGGCTTACAACAATTTTCTCAAGTTTAGGAACTTGCATTACATTCTTGTAACCGAATTCTTCTTTTAAAGCAGAGATTACTCTGTCTTTATATTCTTGTTTAAGTCTTGGTATATAAGTCATGACTATAATGCTTGATTAGATTTTTTAGAAACGCGCACTTTCTTATCTCCTTCTATTTTGTAAGCCACTTTAGTAGTCTCTTTTGTTTTAGGGTCAACTAAAGCGATGTTAGAAATATGAATTGCAGCTTCTTTTTTAACAATACCACCTTGAGGGTTAGTGGCACTTGGTTTCACGTGTTTAGAAACCATGTTCACACCTTCAACGATTGCTTTGTTTTTTTCGCGGAACACGCGTACAACTTTACCTTCAGATCCTTTGTGATCTCCAGCAATAACGCGAACGTTATCTCCTGTTTTAATTTTTAGCTTTGTCATCTTTGAACGAATTAAAGCACTTCAGGTGCTAATGATACAATTTTCATGAATTGTTTTTCACGAAGTTCTCTTGCTACCGGACCAAAAACACGAGTACCTCTCATTTCACCTGCAGCGTTCAACAATACGCAAGCGTTATCGTCGAAACGGATGTAAGATCCATCAGCTCTTCTCACTTCTTTTTTGGTACGTACAACAACTGCAGTAGATACTGCTCCTTTTTTCACGTTTCCGTTTGGAGTTGCATCTTTAATCGCTACTACAATTTTATCTCCAACAGAGGCATAACGACGTTTCGTTCCCCCTAAAACACGGATAGTCAAAACTTCTTTTGCTCCCGTATTATCTGCTACTTTTAATCTAGATTCCTGTTGTACCATAATTATTTCGCTCTTTCAATGATTTCAACTAATCTCCAACATTTGTTTTTAGATAATGGACGAGTCTCCATAATTCTAACTGTGTCACCAATGTTACAGTCGTTTGTTTCGTCGTGCGAAACATATTTTTTAGTTTTTAACACGAACTTACCGTATAATGGGTGTTTTACTCTTTTTGTCTCAGACACAACGATTGACTTAGTCATTTTGTTGCTCGTAACAACACCGATTCTTTCTTTTCTTAAATTTCTTTTTTCCATCTTTCAGCAGAATACAATTATTGTAAGTCTTTTTTGCTTAGCTCAGTTTTCACTCTTGCGATAGCTCTTCTTACAGTTCTTAATTGTAAAGGGTTAGCAATAGGTGAAATAGCGTGAGCGTTTTTTAACTCAGCATATTGGTTAGTTAGTTCACCAAGTTTTGCTTGTAACTCAGCTACAGATAGATTATTTATTTCTTGTTTCTTCATAATGATCTAAAATTAAGCTTCGAAATCTCTAGCAATGATAAACTTAGTTTTTACAGGAAGTTTTTGAGCAGCTAAACGTAATGCTTCTTTTGCAACTGCTAAAGGCACACCACCCACTTCAAACATGATTCTTCCTGGTTTAACAACTGCAGCCCAATATTCAACTGCACCTTTACCTTTACCCATACGTACCTCTAGAGGTTTTTTAGTGATAGGTTTATCTGGGAAGATTTTAATCCATAATTGACCTTCACGTTTCATAAAACGAGTTGCAGCGATACGTGCAGCTTCGATTTGACGAGAAGTAATGAATGAGTAATCTAAAGATTTGATACCAAACATTCCGTTAGAAAGCTCGCTACCTCTTTGAGATACTCCTTTCATTCTACCTTTCTGTACCTTACGGTACTTCGTTCTTTTAGGCTGTAACATTTTTCTTTAGTTTAAAATTACTTTCTTTTGTTGCGGTTTGGTCTTCCACTTGGTTTTCCAGATCCTGCAGATTTAGATTTTTGTTTTTCTAAGCCTGCTAACGGAGAAAGATCTCTTTTACCATAAACCTCACCTTTCATGATCCATACTTTAATACCCATTCTACCGTAAGTAGTGTGAGCTTCAGCTAAAGCGTAATCAATATCAGCACGGAAAGTAGATAAAGGGATACGACCATCTTTAAAACTTTCTGAACGTGCCATTTCTGCACCATTCAAACGACCTGAAATCATAACTTTCATACCTTCAGCGTTCATTCTCATTGCCGCAGCAATAGCCATTTTAATAGCTCTACGGTAAGAAATACGGCTTTCGATTTGACGAGCGATGCTTGTTGCAGCCAAATAAGCATCTAATTCAGGTCTTTTAATTTCAAATATATTGATTTGTACCTCTTTGTTAGTAATTTTCTTAAGTTCTTCTTTTAACTTGTCTACCTCTTGACCGCCTTTACCGATGATGATTCCCGGACGAGCAGTAGTGATAGTAACGGTTACAAGTTTTAAAGTTCTCTCGATAATGATTTTAGATACACTAGCTTTTGCTAAACGAGCATGGATGTACTTTCTGATTTTTGCATCTTCAGCAAGTTTGTCCCCATAGTCATTTCCACCGTACCAATTTGAGTCCCATCCTCTGATGATCCCAAGGCGATTTCCGATTGGATTAGTCTTTTGTCCCATACTGTTTATTAATTGCTTTGTGTGTTATTGTTAGATCCTAATACGATGGTTACGTGATTAGAACGTTTTCTAATTCTGTGTGCGCGACCTTGTGGTGCAGGACGTAATCTTTTTAACATTGCACCACCGTCTACACGGATTTCTTTTACAAATAATTCTGCTTCTTCAATATTTGCATCAGCATTTTTTGCCTGCCAGTTAGCGATAGCTGATAACAATAATTTTTCTAATCTTCCTGAAGCTTCTTTTGTATTAAATTTTAATATGTTAAGAGCATTCTCAACTTTCTGTCCTCTTACTAAATCTGCAACTAAACGCATTTTACGAGGTGAAGTTGGGCAATTATTCAGCTTTGCGAAAGCAATACTTTTGTTTGCTTCTTTTATCTGCTCTGCTCTTTCTCTTTTACGAACTCCCATAGCTTCTTATTATTTTTTACCTTTATTTTTTGCACCAGCGTGTCCACGGAATGAACGAGTTGGCGAAAATTCTCCTAATTTATGTCCTACCATGTTTTCTGTTACGTAAACAGGTACAAATTGACGACCGTTGTGTACTGCGATTGTTTGACCAACGAAGTCTGGAGTAATCATAGATGCTCTTGACCAAGTTTTAACAACTGCTTTGTTACCGTTTTCTGCGTTCTCTAAAACTTTTTTCTCAAGTTTAAAGTGAACATAAGGTCCTTTTTTTAATGAACGTGCCATACTTACTTAATTATTTCTTTCTACGTTCTACAATATATTTATTACTTGCTTTAACACTAGAACGTGTTCTGTAACCCTTAGCTGGTATACCTTTTCTTGAACGTGGGTGACCTCCTGAAGAGCGTCCTTCACCACCTCCCATTGGGTGATCTACCGGGTTCATTGCCACTGGTCTAGTACGTGGTCTTCTACCTAACCAACGAGATCTACCTGCTTTACCTGAAACGATTAACTGGTGATCAGAGTTAGATACCGCACCAATTGTAGCCATACATGTTAATAAGATTAAACGAATCTCACCTGAAGGCATTTTAATTGTTGCATATTTTCCATCGCGAGCAACTAATTGTGCAAAAGTTCCTGCAGAACGTGCGATAACAGCACCTTGTCCCGGACGTAACTCGATACAAGAAATAATTGTACCAAGAGGAATGTTTGCTAAAGGCATAGCGTTACCAACTTCTGGAGCTGCTTCTGGTCCAGAAACTACTTTCTGACCTACTTGTAATCCTGCCGGAGCAATGATGTACGTTTTTGCTCCATCCGCATAAGCTAATAAAGAGATAAAAGCTGAACGGTTTGGATCGTATTCGATTGTTTTAACTGTAGCCGGAACACCAACTTTAGTTCTTTTGAAATCAATGATACGATACTGTTGTTTATGACCACCGCCGATATAACGCATGGTCATTTTTCCTTGACTATTTCTACCTCCAGAGTTTTTTTTCGGTGCTAATAAAGAACGCTCCGGCTTATCAGTTGTAATAGCGTCAAAACTATTAACAACTCTAAAACGCTGACCTGGGGTAATAGGTTTTAATTTTCTAACTGACATTGTTATTAGATATTATTATAAAAATCGATTGAATCTCCTTCTTTCAATGTAACAATTGCTTTCTTGTAAGCAGATGTTTTACCAGTAATCATCCCGCTTTTTGTATATTTTGTAGATCTATCTGCTCTGTAAATCATTGTGTTTACATCTAAAACAGAAACTCCGTAAGCCTTTTCAACTGCTTTCTTAATTTCTACTTTGTTCGCTTTTTTAGCTACAACAAAACCAAAACGGTTGTATAATTCACCGTCTTTAGTTATTTTTTCGGTAATGATAGGTTTAATAATTGTACTCATTTCCCTACTTATTTACTTAAATTTTCTACAATTCCTTCTACAGAACCTTCAGTTAACACTAATGAACTAGCATTTAAAATACCATAAGTATTTAATTCTGAAGAAGTTACAACAGAAGCTCTTTTTAAATTGCGTGATGACAAATATACATTTTTATTTGATTCACCCAACACAAATAATGATTTTTTACTTTCTAACCCTAAAGCTTTCAATACGTTAATGAAACTTTTAGTATTTGGTGTATCAAAAGTAATGTCTTCAATTACAAACAAATTAGACTCTTGTGCTTTGATTGTAAATGCTGATTTACGAGCCAAACGCTTTAAAGCTTTGTTTAATTTGAAAGAGTAGCTACGAGGTCTTGGTCCAAAAATAGTACCACCACCTTTAAAAACAGGCGACTTAGCAGAACCTGCACGAGCAGTACCAGTACCTTTTTGTTTTTTAATTTTACGTGTAGATCCTGCCACTTCAGCTCTTTCTTTAGCTTTGTGCGTACCTTGACGTTGATTTGCCAAATATTGTTTAACATCTAAATAGATAGCATGTTTGTTAGGCTCAATTGCGAAAACTGAATCAGCCAATTGTACTGATCTACCAGTTTCTTTTCCGTTGATATCTAAAACTTTTACTTCCATTACTTCTGAACGATTACGTAAGAGTTTTTGTGACCTGGTACAGCACCTTTAACTACTAATAAGTTTTTGTCTGCAACCACTTTTAAAACTCTAAGGTTTTGAACTGTTACTTTTTCTCCTCCTGTTCTACCTGCCATGCGCATACCTTTGAACACGCGTGAAGGGTACGATGATGCACCCACAGAACCCGGAGCTCTTAAACGGTTGTGCTGACCATGCGTAGCTTGTCCAACACCACCAAATCCATGACGTTTTACAACCCCCTGGAATCCTTTACCTTTAGAAGTACCTTGTACATCTACAAATTCTCCTTCAGCAAATAAATCTACAGTGATTACATCACCTAAATTGTAAGTGCTTTCAAAATCTTGGATTTCAACAACTTTTCTTTTAACAGAAGTTCCTGCTTTTTTAAAGTGACCTGTAGCCGCTTTAGTAGCATTTTTTTCTTTAGCGTCATCGAAACCAAGTTGATAAGCTTCATACCCGTCAACCTCTTTGGTTCTGACTTGGGTAACGACACACGGACCTAATTCGATTACTGTACAAGGAATATTTTTCCCTTTTTCATCGAAAATTGAAGTCATGCCGATTTTTTTTCCAATTAACCCAGACATAAATTTAAATTAATAATTATTAAATATAAAAATTTCAAGCATCGGCAAAAGTAATACCAATGCTTGAAATATACAAGTATTTTTCAAAAAAAGTTTATTATCACACTTTTATCTCAACTTCTACTCCTGAAGGAAGCTCTAATTTCATTAAAGCATCGATCGTTTTTGAAGATGAAGAATAGATGTCTAACAATCTTTTGTACGAACTTAACTCGAACTGCTCTCTCGCTTTTTTGTTTACGTGCGGAGAACGTAAAACAGTAAAGATTTTTTTATGAGTTGGCAAAGGAATTGGTCCTGTTACCACTGCACCTGTACTTTTTACAGTTTTTACGATTTTTTCAGCTGATTTATCAACCAAAGCGTGATCGTAAGATTTTAATTTTATTCTGATTTTTTGACTCATTTTCTTAATTATTAAGCGTTACCTTTAGCTTTTTTAATTACTTCTTCCTGAATATTAGAAGGTGTTTGCTCGTAGTGAGAGAACTCCATTGTTGAAGTTGCACGACCCGAAGACAATGTACGTAATGTTGTTACATAACCGAACATTTCAGATAACGGCACAGAAGCTTTAACCACTTTTGCTCCGTTACGGTCGTCCATAGAGTTGATTTGACCGCGACGACGGTTTAAGTCACCCACGATATCACCCATGTTTTCTTCCGGAGTTAATACCTCTAACTTCATGATTGGTTCAAGGATAATTGCACCAGCTGCTTTAGCAGATTCTTTATATCCTAATTTCGCTGCCAATTCGAAAGACAAAGCATCCGAATCCACCGCGTGGTAAGAACCATCGACTAAAGTAACTTTTAATGAATCCATTTCGAAACCAGCTAAAGGACCTTGTTTCATTGCTTCGCGGAAACCTTTTTCTACAGCCGGAATGTATTCTTTTGGTACGTTACCACCTTTTACTTCGTTAACGAACTGTAATCCCATTGGAACTTTTCCGTCAACATCGTCAGCTGGACCGATTTTGAATACGATATCACCAAATTTACCACGACCACCAGATTGCTTCTTATATGTTTCTCTGTGATCAGCTGTTTTAGTGAACGCTTCTTTGTACTCAACCTGAGGCTCCCCTTGGTTTACCTCAACTTTGAATTCACGTTTCATACGGTCAACGATGATATCTAAGTGCAACTCACCCATACCAGAGATGATTGTTTGTCCTGAAGCTTGGTCAGTACGTACGGTAAAAGTTGGATCTTCTTCAGCTAATTTAGCCAATGCCATACCCATTTTATCAACGTCTGCTTTTGTTTTAGGCTCGATAGCGATACCGATTACCGGATCAGGGAAATCCATAGACTCTAATACGATCGGGTGTTTTTCATCTGATAACGTATCACCTGTTTTAATATCTTTAAAACCAACAGCTGCACCAATATCACCTGCTTCGATAAATTCGATTGGATTTTGTTTATTAGCATGCATTTGGTAGATACGAGAAATACGTTCTTTATTTCCTGAACGATTGTTCAACACGTAAGAACCGGCATCTAAGCGACCAGAATATGCACGGAAGAAAGCTAAACGACCTACGAATGGATCGGTTGCAATTTTAAATGCCAATGCAGCGAATGGATCGGTTACTGATGGTTTACGTGAAATAGGCTCATCCGTATCAGGATTTGTACCTTCAATCGCTTCTTTATCGGTTGGAGCCGGTAAGTAACGACAAACGGCATCAATCATGAATTGAACTCCTTTGTTTTTGAAAGACGACCCACACATCATTGGAATAATACTCATATCCAAAGTAGCAGCTCTTAAAGCAGCGTTTATTTCCTCTTCAGTGATAGAGTTTTCATCCTCCATATATTTCTCCAAAAGGTTTTCGTCATATCCTGCAATTTCTTCAATCAACTGACCTCTATATTGTTTTACTTCATCTACCATATCAGCAGGAATATCAACAATATCAAAAGTAGAACCATGATTTTCATCATGCCATACAATTGCACGGTTTTTAATTAAATCAACCACACCTTTAAAGTCTGCTTCGTCACCAATTGGCAATACAATTGGCACTGCATTAGAACCTAACATTTCTTTTACCTGACGACATACTTTCAAGAAATCAGCCCCTTGACGGTCCATTTTGTTAACAAATCCCATACGAGGAACTTTGTAGTTATCAGCTAATCTCCAGTTTGTTTCAGACTGTGGCTCTACCCCGTCTACTGCCGAGAACAAGAACACCAATCCGTCTAATACACGTAACGAACGGTTTACCTCTACGGTAAAGTCAACGTGTCCCGGAGTATCGATGATGTTAAAGTGGTATTTTTGCGTTTCAGGTGTAGGCTTACCATTTTCCATTGGGAAATTCCACTCAACGGTTACAGCAGCAGAAGTAATAGTAATACCTCTTTCTGCCTCTTGCTCCATCCAGTCGGTTGTAGAAGAACCTTCGTGTGTTTCACCAATTTTATGGTTTTTTCCTGTATAGAAAAGGATACGCTCAGTTGTTGTTGTTTTCCCCGCATCAATGTGGGCAGCGATCCCTATATTTCTAGTAAGTTTTAAATCTCTAGCCATTTGTGTTGTTCTTTATGAAAAATTAAAATCTAAAGTGAGAGAATGCTTTATTAGCATCCGCCATTTTATGAACATCCATTCTTTTCTTAACAGCAGCACCTTCTTCTTTAGCCGCAGCTAAGATTTCAGCTGCTAATTTAGAAGCCATAGATTTATCGTTTCTTTTTCTTGCATAAAGAATCATCCATTTCATCGCCATAGAGATTTTTCTATCCGGACGAATTGGCATTGGGATCTGGAATGAAGCACCACCTACACGACGTGAACGTACTTCAACGTGAGGCATAACATTTGTTAAAGCATCTTTCCATACTTCCAATGAAGTTTTTTCTTCATCTTGCTTTTTCTCTTCTACGATTTCTAATGCATCATAGAATACTTTGAAAGCAGTAGATTTTTTACCATCCCACATTAAGTTATTCACAAAACGCGTTACTAACTGATCGTTAAATTTCGGATCTGGTAAAAGAGGTCTTTTCTTTGCCTGTCTTTTTCTCATTTCTTTTGTTACTTTTTAAAAGTTTAAAGTTTAAGGTTCCAAGTTTAAAGTTCTGTACCGCTTTGATGCAACACACAAATCTTTCGACTTTTAACTTTTGACTGTTCGACTTAAATTAAATTACTTTTTTGCGTCTTTAGGGCGTTTAGCACCATATTTAGATCTTCTTTGTGTACGACCGTTAACACCGGCTGTATCTAAAGCACCACGTACAATGTGGTATCTAACTCCTGGTAAATCTTTTACCCTTCCACCTCTAACTAATACTATCGAGTGCTCTTGTAAATTGTGTCCTTCTCCTGGGATGTAAGCGTTTACTTCATTACCGTTAGTCAAACGTACACGCGCTACTTTACGCATTGCAGAGTTTGGCTTTTTAGGTGTAGTAGTATAAACACGCGTACAAACCCCTCTTCTTTGAGGACATGAATCCAAAGCAACCGATTTACTCTTCTTAGTCAATTGGGTTCTCCCTTTTCTTACTAATTGTTGAATTGTTGGCATAATGTTTATTAAAAATTTCTACATTCAATTTTATTTCCCGTGTATTTTCGGGGATGCAAATATATAAATTATTCTAATCAAAACAAATACATTTTATTTATTTTCAAATTTATACAGCAATTTGCTGATTTTCTGCTTTTTTTAAGATGTCAATGTTATCTTTGTGTATCATCCATTCTTCTAAAAATTCGACCAACTAAACGGTTTATTTTTAAATTTATACTACTTTTACCCTATCAACATCTTTTTTTTAATGCGGTTTTTAAGCAACTATTTTCTTTTACCGGTTGGCATTCTTTTATTTTTTGCAGCAAGCAACCGTTTGCATGCCCAGCAGATTTATTTAAAAGTTAACGGTAAATTGCCGCAGGAAACCGCTTATTTAAAACAAAACATCAAAGACAGTATTTTTGGCAATGGTCAGGATCTTGAAAAGGAACTGCATTCTTTACAAAACACGTTAAAATCAAATGGGTATTTCTATCAGAAAATGACCTCTACCGAAAAAAAAGACAGTCTGTACCTGGTACAATTTGACTTAGGCAAGAAAACCGATAGCTTAAAGATCAACTTTAATCAGCATCAAGCCAAATTACAAACTCTTTTAAATATTGACAGAACTTCGGTTACTATCCCTATTCAAACTACCGAGGGCTACCTTAAAAACCTGGTTGAAAAATTAGCCCAAAAAGGTTATTCCATCAGTACGGCAAAATTAACAAATCATCAATTTGTAAATGAACTACTTATTGCCGACCTGGATTTACACATAGACGAACAGCGAAAAATTGACCAGATTGTCTTTACACCTTACAATAATTTCCCCACAGGAATTAAACATCGGCTGATCAAAAAATACGAGAAACAACCTTTTACCGAAACGGTGACTTACGAACTGCAAAAAGAAATGGCTCAGTTTCCTTTCATCAAAACCACCAAACAGCCCGAAGTACTTTTTACCGAAAATAACACCGCACTCTATTTATACGTAGAACGACAAAATGTGAGTCAGTTTGACGGATTGATTGGTTTTACAAATGATGATGATGGTAAAGTACAGTTTAACGGTTATGCCGATTTGCAACTGATGAATATTTTAAACAAAGGCGAACAGTTGAAACTTTACTGGAAAAACGATGGAAACCAGCAAACACAGTTTAATCTTTCAGGCGAAATTCCTTATCTGTTCAATACGCCTTTCGGCATAAAAACGTCATTGGAACTGTTTAAACAAGATAGCACCATGATGAATACCAAATTCAACATTGCCGCGTTGTATTACCTCAACTTTAACCACAGGGTTGGCATCGGGTATCAATCAACAGCATCAGTAGCGGGAACCGATAATTTTTATCAGGCAGCCGATTACAACAACCAATTCATTACGCTGAATTATTTGTTAAACAATTATCAGGATCATCCGCTATTTCCACAAAAATATTACATTACCACATTAGCGGGTTTTGGCTCAAAAACCGAAGAGCTTAACAACCGTAAGGGATCACAACAATTTGCCAATTTAGAAGCAGCATATTTGTGGCAGCTTAACAACCGGTGGTATATTCACCAGCAGTTAGAAGGGTCGCTTTTACTTAGTGCCATTCCTTTATTATATAATGAATATTACCGTTTTGGAGGAATTAACTCGTTACGGGGCTTTCAGGAAAATTCGCTACTTGCTAAAACACAAGTTGGTTTATATAACGAGGTTCGTTATTTACTGGCACCCAATATGTACATACATTCGATCACCGATGCCGCTTATTATGAAGGCGACAATGTTAATGAGTTGCTGTATTCATTTGGCTTAGGGTTTGGCATACAAACCGGTGGCGGATTATTCAATATTATTTATGCAAACGGCATACAACCCAATACCGATTTTAAACTATCGAACGCTATTTTTCATTTAAGCTACAAAACGCAGTTTTAGAAATTCAAACTACCGGTTATGGCATTTCAAATACTTTAATTTACAAATAATTACCTATATTTGAAATTAGTTAGTACTTACTAACCAATCTCACAACCTCACGACGAAAGACAATGAACGGCTTTGAATTTAAAATCATCAAACCCCAAAAATCGCTTGCTGATTTTGTAGATAGTTTTTGGATGTTGCATAATCCATCCGATAAAGTGATAGAAACAACCGGATTGCCTGACGGCCTTATTGATATCTCACTTTCCCAATCGGCAAAAGAAGCTTTTCGTGTTGTACAACTTGGCGGACAGACACAATATGAGCAAGCTACCATACCTGCCAACTGTTTAATATTTTGTATCAGTTTTAAATTGCTTGCCGTAGAGTATATTTTTAAGGAGCCGGTTGCTGATATTGTAAATAGTGGTAGAATTTTACCCGATGATTTTTGGGATTTTTCGGAAAACGATTTGCAGGACTTCAACCTTTTTGTAGAAAAATCCGCAAGCAAAATCCAATCGCTTTTGCCAAAGGAAATCGACAGCCGGAAACAGAAGAATACTGGTATTCTATAATAGCTGGGACAACTGAATTTGACAGAAGAGAAAAGGAACAATTAGTAACCGCAGAAGTTTTGAACGGATTATTAAAGAGGTCTTCGCTTTTGGTGGAATTAGTTAAATCGTTAACAGAAGAAGAATTACTACAAAACATAAAAATAGATAACCCCTGGTTTCAATGCGATTTGCCAAAATACGAATACTTAATGCAAGTAATAAATCACGGAACTTATCACCGCGGACAGATCGTTACTATGGGAAGAAATATTGGTATTACTGACGCATCAAACACCGACTATAACTTTTACAATGTAATAAAAGGTCAACAACTTCAGGACTGATAGGAAACAACGAACCGCTAACATGTTTTATTCAGTTAAGTTAAAGGATAAAATTCAGCAAGTTTCGGATTTTATGACAGTGATACAGTTCTGATATTTACAGTATAAAATTCAGAATGATGAACGAGCAACAACAACTTAATTATAACCGAATTGCCGAAGCGATTGCATACATAAAAAACAACTTTAAAAAACAGCCTAATTTGGACGAAGTTGCCGAGCAAGTACATTTAAGTCCGTTTCATTTTCAGCGTTTGTTTAGCGAATGGGCAGGGACAACACCCAAAAAGTTTTTACAATACATCAGCATTGAGCACGCCAAAAAATTATTAACCGATAAACAAGCCACACTTTTTGACACGGCTTTTGAAACAGGACTTTCCGGAACGGGACGACTGCACGACTTGTTTGTCAACATTGAGGGAATGACACCAGCCGAATATAAAAATGGCGGCAACAATCTTTCTATCAATTACAGCTTTGCAGAAAGCCCGTTTGGAAATTTGACTGTGGCTTCTACCGCAAAAGGCATTTGCCATATGGCTTTTAACAATGATGATACCAAGGCACTAACCAATCTGAAACAAAAATTTCCCAATGCAACTTTTCAGAAAAAAATCGATTTGATACAGCAAAACGCTTTGTTCGTTTTTCAAAACGATTGGAGCAAATTGCCCGAAATAAAACTGCACTTGAAAGGAACAGAATTTCAACTGAAAGTTTGGGAAACCTTGTTGAAAATCCCAATGGGACAACTTTCTACATATGGAAACATTGCCGAACAAATCGGCAACGCAAATGCTTCCAGAGCCGTTGGTACGGCGATCGGAAATAACCCTGTTGCGTTTCTTATTCCGTGTCATCGTGTTATTCAATCATCGGGAAATATTGGCGGTTATATGTGGGACGAAACACGCAAAACCGCTATCATCGGTTGGGAAAGTGCGAAAACCGATATTTTGGAAATGTAGCAAGTTTCGGGTTTGCGGCCACAGCATACATTGCAATCTTTGCATCAGAATTTAAAACAAAAATAATGCAAAGATTTAAAAACAAATTCGCACTGATAACAGGCGGAACAAACGGAATGGGTTTTGCCACAGCCCAACAATTCATTAACGAGGGCGGTAATGTAATCATCACAGGCCGAAGTGCCGGAACGGTAGATAAAGCCGTAGAAAAATTAGGAGCAAATGCTTTCGGTATCGTTTCAAACGCAGGCAATATGAAAGACATATTCCTTTTGCAGGAACAGGTAAAACAATATACAGAAAACATTGATTTGCTCTTTGTCAATGCAGGTTACGGAACGTTTGCACCCATTGAATATGTCGATGAAGCCCATTTTGACGAATTGTTCAATATGCTGGTAAAGGGAACGTTTTTTACCGTTCAGCAAATAGCACCATTGATGAAAAAAGGCAGTGCAATCATACTCAACACATCGGTAGTTACAGAAATGGGTATGCAAAATTTTTCCGTTTATTCAGCCGCCAAATCAGCCGTACAATCATTCATAAAAACTTTTGCTTCAGAATTTACCGAAAAAGGTATTCGTGTAAACGGTATCAGCCCCGGATATATCAAAACAAACGGCTTTAATAATACAGGTTTAAGCCCCGAACAAATTGAGGGAGCTGTTCAAAGCATTATCCCGACCATACCGTTCAAAAGGTTTGGCGAACCTTTCGAAATTGCCAGTGCGGTATTATTTCTTGCTTCGCAGGAAGCCTCCTACATACACGGAACAGAATTAACGGTGGACGCAGGAATTTCAGTTATCAGATGATAAAGCAAAAATTACAGGAAACCGATTGGCAAAACATAACTGAAACAATGCACACAAACGGTCATGCCATTATCCCAAATCTGCTATCAGACGAACAATGCGAAATACTGAAATCGGAATACAATAACCCAAACGCTTACAGAAAAACGGTAGTAATGGAACGCTACCGTTTTGGTTTGGGCGAATACAAGTATTTCAACTATCCGTTGCCCGACATTATTCAGCAAATCAGAACTGAAATTTATCCGCACCTTGCACCTATTGCCAATGCGTGGTTTCGGGCGTTGAATATGGATGAGCAATTTCCTTTGAAACACGCAGAATTATTGCAACAATGCCACGCAAACAATCAACAAAAAGCAACTGTTTTGATTTTGAAATACGGCAAAGGTGGTTTCAATACGTTGCATCAGGATTTATACGGAGCTATTTATTTTCCCATTCAAACCGTTTTGTTTTTGAACGAACCCGACAAGGATTTTACAGGCGGAGAATTTGTATTGACACAACAAATCCCAAGAGCGCAATCCAAAGCGATTGTCCTAAAACCAAAGAAAGGCGATATGCTGATTTTTACAACCAACTTTAAACCCGAAAAAGGAACAAAAGGATATTATCGGGTAAATATGAAACACGGAGTAAGCGAAGTTAAAAGCGGAGAACGCTATACATTAGGAATTATTTTCCACGATGCAATAGGATAGAATGATACGGCATTCTGAAATATCAGACAACAATTTACGGAGTAAAATCAAGCAACAAGAAATTCGTTTTGGCGGCAATAGCAAGTTGAAAATTTACGGAGCTTTGTATTGTAAATCGGGCAAGAAAATGAAACGGGAAAACCGGGTCTTCTTCTCATCGGAAAAAGAAGCCATTGCAAACGGTTTCCGTCCTTGCGGACATTGTATGAAACAAAAATATCAAAAATGGAAGAATGAAGTTATTTGAATACATCACAGACAAAGCAAAAAATTGGCTGCCACAAGATGGAACGATTCAAAAATTGAATAGTGACTTTCCCTTAAACAGATTTCTTAACCTACATTAAGTGCTATTACATCCCCAGTATTTAAATTTGCACTTTCATAAGTGTTTTTTTTGGTTAATAAAAGAGGGTGTAAGTATTTCTTTCATCCTCTTTTTATGTTCGGCCATTGTACTATAAATCGTTATATCCGATCACAACCACATCGGGCTGTTCCTTTAAAATATCGGCAATCCATTTCTGGTGTGCAGATCCCGCAGCAACCAAGACGCGCTTTGCCTTTTTCTCACGTGCCTGCTTTAATATATTTGCTGCCATACCCTCATTACGCAATTGCCAATACTTTATCATTTCGCGTACTTCTTTTTCCGGATAATTTTTTGAAAAATCAAACAGTTTTTCACCCCCATAGAAATTAACCAAGTCACTTTCTTCCGCATTAAATGAAGAATTCAGGTACCTGTATCCGTACAGACCAAGGCTATCTGATTCTGAATAGATCCTGTTTTTTTCATCTCTAATTTTCTTTACGATTTTGGCTTCTTCAGAAGTATCGTCCATTTCTGCAATACGGTTAATAAAATGCATGCAGTATGCCACGATACGCCATGCCTGCGTCCATTTCGTGTCATATACCTGGCAGTCTGCCGGATAGATACCTGAAATGTTCAACCGGTACATTAACGGAAAAATTATTGCGTTATATTCGCTTGTATTTTGATACAGGTTGTGCTGTACCAGCTTTTCCGTTCCGCCTAACATGGTTTTGTAGGCTGCTGCTTCCTCTTTGTTGAAATGAACCTTTTTCAACTTTTCAAGAACATATATCTGGTATTTTGCATTACCTAAGTCATAACTATTTAACAGTTGCACAGCCAGGTCTATACGCGAGCGATGCAGGTTGGGAAACTCTACCAGGCGGGCGGCAGCTTTTTCCATTTTTTTCTTATTTAGTTTAACGGCAGCATTCAGATGCTGATAATAATAAAAAGTGCTGTCGTTCACCTTTCTTCGATAACTGTTGGGTTCAAGGGAAACATACTCCTGAGGAGAAACAAATTCACCCATTACCATATCAGGATTAAAATCTGTTAATTTATCAATCACCTCTTTATACTCTAACGAATCTTTTTTTTCATTGTAATGAGAAGTCCCGAGTACCAAAATCTGAATCTTTTCCTGGGCTGACGTGGATGCTGAAAAAATTATTGCAAAACAAAAAGAAGTTATAACCTTTAATGTGTTCATACCAAATTCCATATAAATTTGAAAACAAAATTAGGGTTACGATCCCATTTATAAATTTTATTATCCCAATCCCTTTATTTTTTATGCCAAACAGAAAAAACAATTCCTTGTAAAAGCATTTAGATAGAATATTTAAAAAAAACTACCTTCTTTTTTATATTTGTTGAATGAGCAGATCAAAAATCATTACTATCCATATATTGTGTTGGAGCCTTTTTTTAGCCTACACCTACTTTTTCTGGTTGAAAGAAGTACCTGACAGACAAACTTTCTGGCTCAACGTTTCAATCAACTTTGCAAAAATTTCCACCTTTTATTATTGCTACAGCTTTATATATCCAAAATTCTCCACAAACAGAAACAAATTTTTCCTCATAGGCGGCATCTTGTCAGCCTGTATATTTTTTGCATTGTGCCGCTACAGTTGGGAAGAACTGCTGTACCCGGCATGGCTGGGTTTTAGAAACTACGACGAAGGGATATCGTTACCCTATTATGTATTTGACAACTTATACTATGCCATCCCTTATATTGTACTGGCGGCAGCGTTATTTTTTCTGCACAGGCATTTTATACTCGAGCGGATAAACCTGCAGCTTAAAGAAGAAGCCGGCAAAGCCGAACTTGCGTTTTTGCGCTCCCAGATTAACCCACATTTTCTGTATAACTCGTTAAACTACATGTATTCGCTGGCACTGCCTAAATCGCAGGAACTTGCCGATGCACTAGTAAACCTTGCCGGTTTGATGCGTTACACCCTAAAAGAGAACAAAGACGGATTGGTACAACTGGAAGATGAAATAACGTATATTAAAGATTACATTTCGTTGTTCAGCATGCGTTTTTCACCACAGTTTTATGTCAATTTTAAAACAGATACCCAAGGCAGCAACCCACGGATAGCCCCGCTGATACTGATAGCTTTTGTAGAAAACGCACTAAAGCATGGGATCGTAGAACATCCGGAACATCCGGTTGACATTGTCCTTTGCATCCGGGAAAAACAACTTGAATTCTCCGTTTTCAACAAAAAAAGTAAAAAAATAAAAGACCTGTCCGGCGGTATAGGGTTGGTAAATGTACAACGACGGCTGAATCTGATTTATAAAGAACGTTACCGGCTGGATATCAAAGAAGATCAAAAAGATTTTCGTATTTTGCTGCAGATAACCTTATAGCCCTACGAGTTATGTACAGATGTTTTGTTCTGGATGATGAAAAATATGCTGCCGATATCATTGTATCTTTTATTGAAAAGGTACCTTTTCTTACTATTGTTGAAGCATCAAACAATGTATTCTCTGCAATTGACAGAATAAACCGCGGCGAGGTGGACCTGCTTTTTCTTGATGTCCAGATGCCGGATTTAAACGGTATTGAAGTACTTAAGGTTATAAGCAACCGCTGTAGGGTTATCCTTACCACGGCATATCCCGATTACGCACTGGAAGGCTTTGAGTTTGATGTGACCGACTACTTAATGAAACCCATTGCTTTTGACCGTTTTTTACGGGCTGTTGAAAAGGTCCGTCGCCAGGAGAAGTTACAGCCAATACAGACGGCTCATCAACCCGATATATTTTTGATGTTGAAAGGAGATCGAAAGCACAAGTACCATAAAATTTTTCTGGAAGACATTTATTATATAGAAAGCCTGCGTAATTATGTGAAATTTGTAACAAACAAGGGAACTGTTGTCTGTTATCAGAATTTGGCAGCACTATCTGAATCGTTGCCTTACCCGCAATTCACGCGTATTCACCGTTCCTTTATTATTTCTACTAAACATCTGAGTACCGTTGAAGGAAATATGGTAAAACTGGCGGATGCCCTGATTCCTATAGGCGAAAGTTATAGAAAGGCGTTCTTTGAATATTTGAACAAAGGCGTTATAAAATGATGTAAAACCGATACGCAACCATATTTGAGTTTCTGGTGTAACAGTAAGATTTCCCAATTGTTCCAGAAATGATGAGCCCCCCCTCCTACTCTGCGCAGCGAAAATGAACATTTTGACGAATATGTAAAAATCGTTATATTTTTCGTCATAAGAAATAATCCGTATAATACGAATACTTATATTTGAAATTGAAGTTTATAATGATGAAGATATTATCCTGGCAATCTGGTGGTATATAAAACAAGTTAGAAATAAGCAAATACAAATTATTCAATGGAAGAAATTCGAAAATATTTCGACACCATCATTCAGCAAAGCGATGAGGAATGGCGTTTTTTCTCCTCCAAGCTCGTCCGACAGGAATTCCCCAAAAAAACGCTGCTGTTAAAAAGCGGAGATACAGAAAACTATCTCTCATTTATTGAAAAAGGAATTGTCCGTTTTTTTGTTCCACGAGAAGAAAATGACCTGACTTTTGATTTCGCTTTTGAAAATGATTTTGTGAGTGCCTATGATTCTTTTCTTGCCCAAATACCTTCAACCTACAATGTGGAAACACTTTCGGAAACCATTATCTGGCGGATGAGTTATAATGACCTTCAAAAAATTTATGCCGAAACTTCCGTTGGAAACAAGATTGGAAGATATGCCAGCGAAGCACTGTATAGGGAAAAATCCAGAAGGGAACTCTCTTTGCTAACCGACACCGCAGAACAACGGTACCTGAAATTATTCACGGAACAACCAAAGTTAATACAGAAAATTCCCTTAAAATATATTGCTTCCTACATTGGGATTACACCGCAGGCATTAAGCAGAATACGCCACCGCATTTATTAACCCTGGTTCATTGTTTGCCCTAACAGTTTCTCCGACCTTTGTAAAAAAAAGAATATGCCAGAATTTATTTTGCTTAGTGTTTTCCTTATCTCCCTCACAGCTTTGAAAGTTATGTATAAGGAATATAAATTTGCCTTGTCGGGCAGAATTGCCCTGACGGCAATGTTTATAACCACGGGAATTGCACATTTTGTTTTCGTGAAAGGAATGTCGCTAATGCTGCCTGATTTTATACTTTATAAGTTTACACTGGTTTACTTTACGGGAGTGATTGAGCTGATAGCAGCGGTTGGAATATTAGTACCAAAATACAGAAAAACAACCGGTTGGCTACTCATTCTGTTTTTAGTGTTAATAATTCCGTCTAACATTTATGCCACCATAAAACATGTTAACCTTGAGGATGCGACATTTGATGGTGCCGGACCCGACTATCTATGGTACAGAATCCCTTTACAAATCTTTTTTATCGGTTGGGTTTATTTCTCGTGTATAAAACCAGTCCCAAACAGAAAATGAAATTGAAGAGATCATGAAAACAGAATCTAAAAACAATAGTTGGGTTACAAGAAAGCTCAGCAAACACGACAAAATTCCGTATGATTTATTACTGCTTGCAGACGAAACAGTTGAAGCCATAGATAAATATATTTTTGACAGCGACCTTTATATCATCGAGCAGAAAGATCTAGTAATAGCCATTTATGTGCTGTATCCATTGAATAAGAATGAAATTGAGATCAAAAATATTGCGGTAAATGAAACCTTTCAAGGACAGGGGATTGGGAAATTCTTATTGCAGGATGCAGAAATTAAAGCGAAAGAAAAGATGTATAAAACCCTATTAATAGGAACGCCTGATACTGCCTTTAAACAGTTGCAACTATACCAAAAAGCCGGGTTTGAGTCTTTTGATATTAAAAAAGATTTTTTCATCGATAATTATTCCGAACCAATTATTGAAAATGGAATACAGTTAAAAGACATGGTTATGCTGCGAAAAACAATCAAATAAAGAAAACCACCCCTACTTGTTAACAAGTTCTGTGGCAAACGATCAACACGTAAAGTAATGGAAAACAAATATCAAACAACGCAGGTAAAAACGGTTAAAATCTTTAAAACAACTGTTCGGAACGATAAAGAAGCAGCTAAAACAGCAGCTTCCCTTTTAACGCTCTATCCGGTTTACAAAATTAATTTTGACCTTGAAGATGCAGACAACATTCTTAGAATTGAAGCCGACCAATCTGAGATTAACACTATAGGTATTATAAAACATATGGCTGATTTAGGCCATAGTTGTGAAGGAATAGAATAATTTAAAAAGATTGACATTGAACTTGTAATCATAAATAAAATAACCACCTCTTCAAATAAAAAGAGCTTATTATAATGGAGAGTTAGATGCAATTCAATATATTTACTATTGTTAATAATAAACAGAAATGAAATTTATACTGATTTTTGGTCCACAAGCCGTGGGAAAAATGACCGTAGGAAAATCTCTTGCTGAAATTACAGGTTTTAAGCTTTTCCATAACCATATGACCATTGATTTACTGCAACCTATTTTTGGTTTCAGCAAGGAAATGTGGCAACTTTCCGGTCATTTCCGTCAGGAAGTTTTCAAAACAGCGGCAGAGAGCGACCTCAAAGGTTTGATTTTTACTTATGTATGGGCTTTTGACCAAAAGGAAGATTGGGATTATGTGAACGAAATATGTAAGTTGTTTGAGGAAAAAGAAGTCCCGGTTGTTTTTGTAGAACTGCAGACAAGCCTTGAAAAAAGATTGGAACGAAACCTTCATCCGGACCGGCTTGAAGCCAAGTTCCTTAAAAAAGATACGACCTCATCTGAAAAGCATCTTTTGGAATCCCAACAAAAATTCCGTCTAAATTCTTATGAAGGGGAAATAACCCGCGCCAACTACCTTCGGATTGACAATACCAATAGAACCCCGGATGATGTTGCACACGAAATAAAGCAAAAATTCAACCTATAAAGAAGCCCTTGGTTGAGATTGACCATGAAAAAATACTGAAAACTATGAATACTAAATATCTAAAAAACCTTTTTGCAATTTTACTAACTGTTTTCTGCTGGTTTAACACCTGTGCACAAAGTCTACATAAAAGCCTGCGAGATAGTTTATTGGTATATGATAAAATGCTGTCAGAACATGAGATGCTTGAGGATCTCGAGCTATTATTAGCTATACACAAACAAGCGAACTCCGGTTTGTTTATGTACCATACCAAAGAACAAACAGACAGTGTTTATCATGAAGCATTTAAAAGTATAAAAAAGCCCATGCGCGTTACCGACTTTTACAAGATAATGCTTCATTTAACTGATTATGAAGGCAGTGTACATAATTATACCATCCCCGACCAGGATTTAATGAATTTTCTAAACCGGCAGAAAGCATTTTTCCCCTTCCCTATGACCTATATTGACGGGCAAATTATTTTTGACGGTAAATCAGCTCCTATTCCACCAGGTTCAAGGATAACAAGTATAAACGGAATAAGTGATGCACAACTGATGCAGTCTTTTTACAAATATTATCCCACAGATGGTTATAACATTACAAGAAAGTTATCAGCGAGTGTCGACAAATCATTCGGAATAAATTATTTGTTAGAATATGGTCTTTCTGATGAATATGTTGTTGAATACACCCCACCGAAATCTGAATCTATTGAAAAAACAATACTTCCAGCAGTAATGCTGGCTGAAAGAGAAAAAAATATTAAAAACAGATACAGCGCTCCTGTCAGCAGTTTAACAGACTTTAAAACACAGCCGCCTTACAGTTTCCGTATGCTTGATCCATCGGTAGGTTTGCTGAATTTAAGATGGTTTGGTATGGTTACCGGATTAGAAGATCCAGGCTTTGAACCTTACACACAGTTTTTAGACAGTGTTTTTACACAACTGGACAAGAATAATGTTCCCAACCTAATAATTGACGTTAGGAATAACCCGGGAGGAAGCGATCCTACCTTTGAACAACCTGTCATGTATCTTACAGACAATACATTCAAAGAAAATGAAAGCGCCCATTTAATCTTCGACCCCGAATTTTTACCTTACGAAAAGTATTTTTGGGGTGTTTCAACAACACAACGAATGGATTCTGTTTCGTTGGAAGTTGGAAAAAAATACCTGAAAGACCGGTTTCCCGTTTTCAGCAACGGCATCAGTTTTCAAAACCAAAAGTACAATCCAACGTATTATCCCAAATCACCGACTTTTAAGGGTAAGCTATATCTTTTAATCAACGAAAACACAGCATCAGCGGCATCCCACTTTGCCTCTCTGGTAAAAGCGTACGTTAAGAACGTCACGATCATCGGTGTGGAAACAGCCGGAGGTTATTACGTTCACAATGGGCATTCACCTTTGGTTTACGAATTACCCAACTCAAAAATAAAAACGCAGTTTTCCATGGTGAATGTAGTGCAGGATGCCCCTAAAAAGGACGATCAGCCCACAGGTCGCGGTATTATACCTGATTACGAAGTATGGCAGACATTAAATGACTTTTTAAAGCAAAGAGATACCCAGATGGAATTTACCTTGAAACTTATAGAAAAATAAACCGCAAACACTACAACCGATAACAGATGTATTTATTAACTTAGGTCTAAGTTTCATTTCGGTTATTTGCTCTATAGAAAGCAGTTAGTGCTGAAAGTCAGAGAAAAAACCATTTTACGATAGTACTGCCTTAAAAATGAAATACTTTTTTTACATTCGTAATTCAAATCACATACTATTTTTTACACAAGATGAAAGATCTGTTTTTGTTGCGAAAAGATATTTCGTTTCTCAATTTCGGTTCATTTGGAGCCTGCCCTAAACCCGTTTTTGAAACCTATCAAGATTTTCAACGTGAGCTGGAATCCCAACCGGTAGAGTTTATTGTTGAAAAAGCACCATTATACCTGAAAAATGCGCGAATTGCCTTAGGTGGGTTTCTTAATTGTCATGAAGATGATGTGGTTTGTATTACTAACCCCTCTTACGGAGTAAACATCGTTGCCAGAAGTTTAAACCTAAAACCCGGAGACGAAATTTTAACCACCGATATAGAATACGGTGCCTGTGACCGTACCTGGAATTATTATTGCAAAAAACGCGGAGCAAAATATATACGACAAAAAACACATTTCCCTATTCAGTCAAAAGAAGAATTTGTATACGCGTTTTTAAAAGGAATCACTCCAAAAACGAAATTAATTTTTATCAGCCATATTACCAGTTCTACCGCTCTGCGCCTTCCTGTAGAAGAAATTTGCAAAGCTGCCCGTGAAATGGGTATCATGACCTTTGTAGATGGCGCACATGGTCCGGCACAGGTAGAGGTTGATTTACAAAAGATGGATTGTGATATGTATGTAGGCGCCTGTCATAAATGGATGATGGCTCCTAAAGGTAGTTCATTTCTATATGTTCGTAAAGAATGGCAGTATTTTCTTGACCCAGTTGTTATTAGTTGGGGTTATGAATCTGATTTCCCAAGCCATTCACAATTTCTGGACTATCATGAAACACAGGGAACAAGAGACCTTTCGGCCTTTTGTTCGGTTCCTGCCACAATTGAATTCATGCAAGAAAACAATTGGAAAGAGGTAAGTAAAAATTGCCGAAAACTGGTACAGGATAATTCTTTAGCATTATGTCAAATACTTAACAAACAACCTTTATCTCCCATAAACGATGATTTCGTTGCACAAATGTTCAGCTGTGAAATCAAAACCCAAAACCCAAAAGAATTACACGATATCTTAATCCAGAAATACAGAATAGAAATTCCGGTCATGCCACACGGGGATAAGACTTTTATACGTTATTCCATCAATGCATTTAATTCGCAAGAAGATTTGGATCGTTTGTTTAAAGCTTTGAGAGAAATTATTCAGCAAAAAACAATCATATAGTTTGATAAGGAGTCCTAAGTAAACAGGGGGTACAATCTAAAAAATAATATACTACTAAAACACCCGGACAAAATACATTCTTGCTTTCATTTTTTATAATTTCAAAAGTTCATTATCTATGACTTTCAATTCATCTTTTGTAAGCTTGAAATCAAGTGCCCGGGCATTAGCGATAGCCTGTTCGGCATTTCTGGCTCCTGCCAAAACAACGCTGATACCTGGTTGAAGTGTTGTCCATTGTAAAACCAGTTGTGAAAGTGTAGTACCTTTGTTTTTAGCAATAGACTCCATTGCCTGCAAAAAGGATTTTACTTTTGTCAAATCAAATTGAGAGAAATAACCGTTCCGGTGATCATCACTCTTTAGCTTGCTTTCCTTGAAGTATTTACCTGTTAACAAGCCACGCTCCATTGGACTGTACACGATGATGCCCAGGTCATTTTCCTGTGCATAAGGTACCAGATCCTTTTCAATCATACGGTTCAACATACTGTAGGAAACCTGGTTGCTGGCTAATTTCAAGGTTCCGGAAGCTTCCTTCAATTGCTCAACGCTATAATTGCTTACTCCTGCCGCACGGATTTTACCCTGCTGAATCAATAATTCCAGAGCTTCCATCGTTTCACTGATGGGTGTGGAATTGTCCGGCCAGTGTAATTGCAATAGGTCGATATAATCCGTACCCAAGCGTTTCAGACTTTTTTCAACCTCTTTCATAATGCTTGCTTTAGCGGCATATTTGTAAACAGGTATTTTCTTCCCTCCTTCTTCAGCGTCGAAGAAAAACTCACCCTTACCGGCATTGCTTCCATCCCAGACCAATCCGAACTTGGTTAACAATTGGATATTGCTTCTGTCTTTTCCTTTAATGGCTTCACCGATCATTTCTTCGCTTAATCCAAAGCCGTAAAAGGGAGCTGTATCAATACTAGTAACGCCATGATCCAATGACGCATGAATAGAATCAATAGAGTCTTTTTCCTCATTCCCTCCCCACATATTACCTCCGATTGCGAAAGCACCGTGCGTAATAGCAGAGAATCTAATATCTGTATTGCCTAATGTTCTATATTCCATTTTATTTAGATTTTATATTAATGTTGTTAAAATAATTGTCGGTTTTTCCTGTAGCTTTTCCGTAGCTAGTTTTCCAAATGCTTTGATGTAGGGTTGCTCATTGTGTGCCGCCAAACCTTCCTTGCTTTTCCATATTTCGTAGAACGTGAACAGATTTTGATCTTCCTGGCCTTGATGCAGGTTATACAGTTCACAGGCTTCTTCTTTTCGGGTTTGTTGCACCATGTTTTGTAATATGGCGGCAACTTCATCACGGTATTTTTCTTTAGCCTTAATAATAGCCGTTAAATAGATTTTCATCTTTTTATTTTTTTAATTGCGGACCAAAAACCTTTTCAAGATGTTTGGTGTATTCGGTCATATCTCTTGTAACATCCGCGTTTTTTTCGACATCATGGAAGTGAAAGCTCTCCATTTTTTCAAGTGAAACAAAGGCGTTCATCTGGTGAAAGCCAAATAAAGGACCATTATCCACACTCGTTTCGTTAAAAAACTCACCGGGCAGCGTAAATGCAGTCTTTGGAGCATTCCAACTGCTTGTTACCATATATTTCCTTCCCTGTAACATACCGCCCGTACCATAGTTGACTTGAGGGTTTTCCGAAGTACGCCCATCGCTGTAATAGATTCCTTTCCTGTGCCCGGCTGTAAATACTTCGTCAATGTATTTTTTAAACCCGTTGGGAATCTGAAACCACCACATGGGGGTATGATAGATGATGTAATCTGCCCAAACAAATTTCTCTACCTCTTCTTCATTATTGTATCCGTCTCCGATATTGGTCAATTTCACTTCAACATTCTCAAATTTTTCAAAAAAGGAAAGGGTGTTTTCGGTAATTGTTTGATTATATCTTCCACCGGAATGAGCAAATTTCTGCCCTGCATTTATGATTAGTACATGTTTCATATTTAATCTTTTTTAAATTCTGACACAAAAGTACAGCAGTAATTTCTATTACAAAAACAACTTAAATTATAGTAAACTATTACATTTATAATAATTAATCAAAAATAGACTTTCATACCTATTTTCGGCTATGTATATAATTAATATTTATTTTAGACCAAATTAAACCGGAACGACATATCATTAAAATAATTCTATTCATATATTTGTATTGTAATTTTGATAGTATGGTAAACTTAGAATGGTATCGCACTTTTAAGGCGATTTACAAAACAGGAACATTAACAGGTGCAGCTGAAGCTTTATTCATATCTCAGCCCGGGGTTAGTCTCCATTTAAGCTCTTTGGAGGCGTATGTGGGTTATAAGTTATTTGACCGCACCGGTCGCAAAATGATTCCGACTGAGCGTGGAAAGGTACTTTTTAATGCATTAGCTGAACCACTAACAAAACTCGAAGAGATTGAAAAGAATTTTCAGCAATCTACCGAAAAGCATACGCCCACCATCAGTGTTGGAATGTGTTTTGAAACCTTTCAGATTACATTGGAACAATATGTAGCCACACTACCTTTTAATTTAATTATCAGTTTTGGCGAGTATCCGGAGATGCTGGATCAATTAGACAAGGGTATTTTGGACCTGATCATCACGCCCAAAAAAGGAACGTCTCCCAATATCGAACACGAACCCTTTTCTTCTGAGAATATCGTACTGGTTGGAGGAAAAGACATCGACCTGAAAGCATTTAAAAAGGTACACAAAACAAAAAACAGAAACCAGATCGAACTATGGCTAAAACAGCATAAGTGGTACGGAACTACAGGTGATATGGAGCATCTTTTTCAATTTTGGAAGTTGAACTTGGGCAAAAAACCGGACTTCAGACCAAACTATATTGTTCCTAACCTTAATTCCATTGTGCGCTGTCTGAGTGGAGGAACCGGTTTGGCCGTAATCCCTGACTTTTTATGTCATGATGAAATAAAAAACGGCGAAATACAACTGATATGGGAAGGAGACAAGAAGTTAAAGAACACGCTTTATTTCGGGACTCGTAAAAAAACTACCCATAGTCAGGAAATAGACCATATTAAGGACCTGTTCAGAAATGTTATGAACTGATTGCTTCTTTTTGAGGTCAACCTCTCCTCTCAGAAAAGCAATATAAATCGATGTTTTTATTATTTTGTTAAATGATTATCACGCACTTTATACAAACCAGAATATAATTAAGATTTCCGTCAGTTCGTCCCGATAGCTATCGGGAGTCGAGAACCTATAATTCAAAGACTTCTCGATACGTTTCACTTCGTTACGCTACTCGAAGTGACGTGTCTAAATATCCTGGTATAAAGTTAGTAACAGTCATTTTTTGTTTAAATTTACAATGAGGGAATGTCTAACACGAAACTTCCCCATATTCAACAATTTAATATTCAGTCTATGAATAATGACATCCAATTCAAAACGACCAAATCTGAAAACAAACTTTGGTTGAAAGTTTTTGGATGCTTGGAAATTTTTCTAAGACAGGTAAAAAAATCGTTGTATTACCGGAAAATAAACCTGCAAGAACCACCATTCAGGTAGCTGCTTTGCCACAAAATGCGCTGATTGAGATAGATTGTGTGGCTGCGATGAAATGAGAAGTAAGAATAGCGATGCCAAAAATGCCTTCTTGGTATACGTTTAAAATTTTGGGCGTTAGTTTTAAAAACACTTAAAAAGTAAAAAGCCGCCACATTGCGCGACAGCTTTTTGAGGATCCGGTCCTTTATTTTATTTTGGCCGTCCATTCTATTCCACTGATGTCAACCAGCTTTAGGGAATAATTTTCTTTGTGTACCACATCTTCCAAATCTATGGAAATGTCTGCCTTTGCCCCAAGCGGTACAATCAGGCTGTAAGGTCCGGGATTTATTTTTGCTACATAATGATTCTTAATCTTATCATTTGAAAAAGATGCCAGTTCTTTTTGTCCAAGAGATCTGACAACCCTTCCCTTTTCATCCAAAACCTGTATACCTATAAGGAACGAGCCGTACACATCTGCCCCTTCTACCCTGAAGATTTGAAAGAAAAGCCGGGAACCATCGTACCGTATATTTGAAATATCGACCTTGGGTCGCACAGATTTGTTGTGAAGAGTACCAAACACGCCTCCATGAAAATACTGATTGGTGAACAAAGTAAGACCGAAGATGAGTAAAGACATCGCTAAAACTTTCGGGGTTATGTTTTTAACCGGAAGCGTGCCAGAGCCTAAAAACGCAAACCATCTTGTTGTGGTAAAGCGCCGCTGTTTTTGCATAAAGTACCTGTCTAAAGAATAGGTACCGCTACCGGTGAGGAATAAGACGAAACCGCCTGCAACCCCTAACACTCCGATCTGCCATTCGTCCAAACAGGTTGTTCCCAACCAGCCCGAGCCCAGCAGAATGCCTATTGCAAGAAAAAAAACTCCCACAGCCATAAGCCTCGTAAACAGTCCAAGCATGATGAACAATCCCACAACGGCTTCCACAACCGTAAATACGACCATTGATACCTGTAGGGCTTCGGGATTGGAAACCAGGTATTCAATTACCGGGTTGATGCCCAGAGCATTTGGCAGGAAATGGTTGAATTTTTCGCCTATATAACCGGGCTCATCAGGAATAAGTTTATTTTCGAGAACCAGACGCCTCCAGAACGCAGAGAAATACGTCCAGCCAATTACCCAACGAAGGGGCAATGTAAAAAGTCCGGCCATAGGGGCCGTACCGTCAATATGTTGTTTCATTGAATTGATATTTTATTTAAACGTGAAAAAATAGTATGATATTTACGAGAGGTAAACTATACCCTACCAATTTTCAACCGTCTGTATAAAATATATTTAGGCGGGCTGTTACCCGAAAAAGTTTTTGAATACCCGCTGCGGATTTTTACAGGTGCCTGAAAATACAAATTACCATAAAATACAGCAGGTTCGATATGTTTAATGCAATCTGTCTTTTTCGCAATAGAAACATGCTTGTGGTAAACAGAGTTAAACGCGCATGAGTTTACAGGTACAGAAGTTTTTGAACTGTTGAGCGGTTTTGCATAAGCAGCCTTTAGCGAACCGGATACTGCTTCCTTAACCGTACACGGGCTTAAAGAGAACAAAACGAACCACACCAGCAGGATGTGCCTTATACTTTTGATATGAGTCCTTATTTTTGACATTACCATCAAAGATACATTCCTTTTTGATACAGACCAAACGATTTCCCGATGCCACCTATTTTTTCAACCGGAATAACAAGGTTGTGAAGCCATATAGTGATAGTAATTCAATTGTTTATTATACGTAACCTTTCGTTTCTTTAAACATTTTCAATAAATACTGAAATTCTTTCTAAAGAAAATACCATAGTTACCCGAATACAACCATTGACTGCTGAACTCTTTAATGTTTCCGCCAATACCAAATTGAAAGCTTTTATAGTCTAAGCCCAATCTTATTAGTTGATTGCTAATATTATGCTCTTTAGTGTTGAAATTACTTATAACGATTATTTGTGAATAGATTTTCCAAATTCATAATGTCCACCTTCTGAAAGACCAACTTTCTCCTGTAATTAAAATTGTCTTTTTCATTTTGATATTACGAAGGTGTTTATATTTAAGGGTAGCTAACCTGTATACTTTTAATGGAATGAACGCGAACATTAAGAGATTTGTTACGGCTCGTTTTCCTCTGGAGGCTTCACAATATTTGTAAACATCTTTATTAGAACTTTTTGAAAATGGTTGTAGCAATATGACCACCAAAACCAAAGGTATTGCTCATGGCGTAGTTTATCTGCTTTTTCTGTGCTTTGTGCAAGGTGAGGTCAAATACGTCCTTAAATGCAGGTTCTATATCCACTGAATTGATAGTTGGTGGTGCGATATTATTCTGAACGGCTTTTATACAGGCAATGGCTTCAATTGCTCCCGCCGCGCCTAATAAATGCCCTGTCATTGATTTAGTCGCGCTGATGTTTATTTTGCTCTTTGTCCCAAAAACCCGTTCCACTGCTCTTAATTCACTGATGTCACCTTGTGGTGTGGATGTGGCATGCAAATTCAAATAGTCAATTTCATCGGGGGTAAGGTTAGCATCTTCCAAGGCTGCCAGCATACCTAAATAGGCACCTTCGCCTTCGGGATGTGTTCCTGTCAAATGATAGGCGTCCGCAGCCATACCACCACCAACAATTTCGGCAATAATTAGAGCATTCCGTTTTACCGCGTGATCATAACTTTCCAGAATGATTGCACCCGCTCCCTCGCCCATAACAAAGCCATCTCTGTGTATGTCAAAAGGACGTGAAGCCATTGCCGGGTTTTCATTGAGCGTTGATAATGCCTTTGAAGCATTAAAACCACCCACTGAACTTTCAACTATGGGTGCTTCGGAACCGCCTGTAATGATCATATCGGCTTTGCCCCAACGGATATAATTAAACGCATCAATGATAGCGGTATTTGAAGTAGCACAGGCCGAAACAGTTGCATAGTTAATACCTCTCAAACCATGTTTTATTGAGATAACGCCGGGGGCGATATCAACAATCATTTTAGGGATAAAGAAAGGGTTAAAACGGGGTGTACCATCTCCCTGTGCGTATTCCATTACTTGCTGCTGGAATGTTCCGATACCACCATTTCCTGAACCCCAAATGACACCAATCCGGTTTCTGTTCAGATTTTCAAAATGGATGTTACTGTCTTTTATAGCTTCTTCAACTGCAATTAAAGCATATTGGGTAAATAAATCATACTTTCGGGCTTCTGCTTTTTCAATATAATTTAACGGGTCAAAATTTTTGAGTTCACAAGCAAACTTCGTTTTAAATTTACTCGCATCAAATCTGGTAATGGGTGCTGCACCGCTTACGCCATTCACAAGTGACTGCCAAAAATCATTGACATTGTTTCCTATGGGCGTTAATGCTCCCAGCCCTGTAATGACTACTCTTTTCATTCTTTTATAATTTTATTTATTACTTTTTCTATTATCGGTGCAATGAATAATATGCAGGGAATAACCACCAGATAGGCTATTCCCCAAGACTTAAACCAAGTATATAGAAATTTATATCCCGAAAAACGGGTATTAACGGACAATAACACGAACGAAATGATTCCTGTTGTGATGATACCCATTATTAATGCAAATACTATTTTTCTTTTCATGTTAATTTTGCCATTGCTTCCTGAAATACTGCATAGACTAATTTTGTTTGTCCTACAGGAACGTCAAATTGGTTATTTTCAAATGCAGTCAATAATTCATCAGCCACTTCTTTGGGCGGAATGCCGTTAGCGCCGCCAATCGGTGCTGAGAATTCAGTATTTACCAATGGCGGCATTACTTCAAAAATACTGATGGTTGTTTCAGATAATGATTGACGTAATGATTGGGTATAGAAATGTAATGCAGCTTTACTCGCCGAATAGGTTGGCACATCTTTAATGGGAAGTAATCCGGCTATTGAAGTAACATTGACAATCGCAGAATAGTTTTTCTGAAACAGATGCGGAAGTAATAATTCTGTAAAATGTATGATTGCGATGTAATTGGTGTTTATCTCGTTGGCAGCATATTCATAGGCATTGTTGCCAATTTCATTTAAAGAATATGCGTAAGCTGCACCTGCGTTGTTAATGATTATATTTACCTCAGGATGATTTTGCTTTAGTTCTTCCGAAATTCTTATGCGTTCACTTTCTATGGATAAATCCCCTTGGATAGCAACGGCATTGTCTAATTGTTGCAAGGCTTTATCCAAACGCTCTTGGTTACGTCCGTTGATGATTACCTTGTTTCCTTTTGCTGAAAAAAGCTTTGCTATTTCCAAACCAATTCCGGCAGAGCCGCCGGAAATAAAAACGGTATTATTTGTTGTATTCATATTGTTTTAATGATTTATATTAAAAATCATACAGGTTGATACTCCGTGTGCATATAGTTTTCCTTCTTCGTCTTTAAGGTCGGCTTCGATAAGCGCGGTACTTTTTCCAGAATGAATGAGCCGTCCTTCGGCTTTCATTTTTCCGCTCTTATAGGTTACGGCTTTTATGAAATTTATTTTTAATTCCAATGTGGTGTATGCAACGCCTTGTGGTAATTTGGATTGTAAGGCACACCCCATAACCGTATCTAATACCGTAGAAATTACGCCACCGTGAACACTGCCTATCGGGTTGTAATGAAATTCCCGTGGCTCAAACTCAAATATTACTTTTCCTTCTTCCAGACTCAAGGGGTGAAAGTCCAAAGTTGTTGCTATTGGCGGTGGCGGTATTTCGCCTTTTAAAATGCCGTTCAAAAAATCATATCCTGACATTGTTTTTCCTTTTTCCGCAGTTTCCAAAGGATTGACCCATTCGTAGGTTCTTTTTCTATTCGTTTCGCTCATAACTTTCTTATTTAATTATTCAGATTTTCAATGACAATGGCAGAAGCACCTCCGCCACCGTTACATATAGCAGCTACACCGTATTTCCCTTTTTCTTGTTGCAATACATTCAGAAGCGTTACAATAATTCTTGCTCCCGAAGCACCTATCGGGTGTCCCAATGCCACTGCACCGCCATATACATTTACTTTGTTGATGTCAAAGCCTAAAATTTGTTGGTTGGAAAGGATAACAGAAGCGTAGGCTTCGTTGATTTCAAAATAATTGATGTCGGATAAATTGAGATTGGCTTGTTTCAATGCTTTGGTAATGGCAATGCTGGGCGAAGTCGTAAACCATTCGGGAGCCTGAGCCGCATCGGCATACGAAACAATTTTCGCCAATGGTTTCAGGTTGTATTTTTTTACGGCTTCTTCCGAAGCAAGTATCAGCGCTGCTGCACCGTCATTCAAATTGCTTGAATTAGCGGCAGTAAGCAAACCGTCTTTTTCAAATACAGGTTTCAACTGTGCCACTTTTTCGGGAATGAGTTTGTAAATGTCTTCGTCTTTATCTACGGTAATTATTTCTTTTTTCCCCTGAACATTTACCGTTACCAACTCGTTTTTGAATTTCCCTTGCTCCGTTGCTTCCTGTGCTCTTTTGTAGGAAAGCAAAGCATAATCATCCAATTGCTGTCTTGTGTGTCCGTATTTCTTTACACCCAATTCTGCGGCACTTCCCATATGGAAATCATTATACACGTCCCACAGACCATCTTTGGTCATACCGTCCGTTAGTGTCAGGTTGCCCAACTTGGTGCCATTGCGTAGATAGGCATAATGCGGAACATTACTCATACTTTCCATTCCGCCTGTAACCACTATTTCACCAATACCTGTTTGAATTTGCTGTGCTCCTAAAACAGTCGCTTTCATTCCCGAAGCACATACCTTGTTGATGGTTGTTGCATCTTTGTCGTTTGGAATTTTAGAAAAAATAGCTACCTGTCTTGCCGGTGATTGTCCGACTCCTGCACTTAACACATTACCCATATACACACTGTCAATCCATTCGGGATTTAGTGATATGCTTTCATAGACGTTTTGAATGGCAATCGCTCCCAACTGCGTTGCCGTATACCCTGATAAACTACCCAACAGGCTTCCGATAGGTGTACGTTTTGCCGATACTATAAATACTTCTTTCATTGTTCTTATTGTTTTTAAAATATACCAATCGGTATATTTTTAGTTAAAAAAATTATGCTTTTAAACTGAGTATTAATTTTTCAAGATAGCTCATAGCAATTTTAAGCTCTGTTGTTTTACCTGAAACCTTTGCCTGCATAAGGGCTCCTTCAATCATAGAAATCAGGATAACTGCAACTTCCGTAGGATTAGTGTCCGGTTTTATTTCTTTCCTTTCCATTCCTCTTTTTACCTGATTTTCTATGGATTTTTTCCAGGATATTAAAGCGTTTGCTGCTTTTTCTCTTAATAAAGGATGGGTGTCGTCTGCTTCGGTAGAAGTGTTTAAGACAGGACAACCTGCCTGCAAAAAAGGCAGGGTTAAAAAATTGCGAAAGGTACGAGGGTACATCAATAGACGCTCAACGGCGTTTTCGGTTGCTGATATTTTACTTTTCAGGTAAGCCGTAATTTTACCAAAATTATAATCAAAGGCAGCCAGGGCCACTTCGTCCTTGTTTTCAAAATTGCCGTAAATGCTTCCTTTCGAAAGCCCTGTTGCATTCATCAGGTCGTTGATAGAAGTTCCTGCATAGCCCTTTGCATTGAAAACAGGAGCTGTTTTCTCAACAATAAATTGCTTTGTGCGTTCCGCTTTTGACATTGTTTCATTCATACCGGAAGCAAAGATAAAAAATTTTCCTTAATTATTTTTTTACCATTTTTCATTTAAAAGAGATGCTTTAATCTATATCAAATCTACCCAAATTAAACTATCCAATATTAGAAAATAATTTCATAAATTCCATATTGATTTTATGCATTACCAGACGCCATCGAATATTGATGACATCTCTTAAGTAACCATTGGAAACCGGTGATATAACAACTGAGTTACATGATCATAAGAGAATAAAGGTACAAAATATTAGGAGCAGAAACTTAATACGAGAAATATGTACCGAATGACTAATGTATAACATTAAAAGCTACAAATTTCTTGTAAGTACCCTGATGATCTTATTTTCCGGAAAGAATTCCTTAAGGATTACTTTTACCGACGTGTACAACGGAACGGCAATAACCATCCCGAAAATACCCGTAAGCAGCCCGCTGACTAAGATTACCAAAAAAACTTCAAGCGGATGTGACTTGACGCTGCTGGAAAAAATATAAGGCTGTAAAAAATTATTGTCAAGGAACTGTATCAGTATATATGCCAGTGAAACATAAAGCGCATGTGGTAATGCCACCGTCATAAAATCCTGGTCAATATAGGTGAGTAATGCAAAAACTGACGCCAGCAGGTTGGCTATAAGCGGACCAATATACGGAACGATATTGAGCAGTGCACTTATGAGTGCAATGACAATAGCCGTTTTAACCCCGAAAACCAATAAGGCCACATAACAGGCCGCAAAAAATATGAGTAGTTGTATACTGAGTCCCAGAAAATACCGTGACAGCAAAGCTTCAATTGTACTGAAACTCGCCATAATTTTTTCCTTGTGTGCATCCGGCAGGAAATATTTTTTAATCTGGTACAGAAAAACCTCCTTATCCCTCAAGAAGAAAAACGTAATAAAAAAAGTTGCTCCCAACCCTATACTGAAGTGACCTATAACCGTGAAAACAGAATTCACAAATGCCGTAAAACGTTCTTCGGTAAGTATGTTTGCAAACCGGCTACCTATTAAAAAGTCCGCCTCAAAACCCCATTTTTTCAAAGCTTCATACACCGTTCCCTGATAATCCCTTATACCTTCCTGAATCTTCTGAAAATCGCTACCCGATATATTCTCCAGCTGCCCCGAAACCAACGGAACAAACATCCCTATAAAAATAAGCAGTACAATACCATACAAAATTAACGTTAGTGAAACCGCCAAGGTTTTATTTACCTTGCAACGGTTACAGAAAAAATCCATAATCGGCGAACCAACAAGGGTTAATATTACCGCGAGCAGCAGATAGATGAAAACTGTTTTAATTTCATACAGAAAAAGCCCTAAAACGCCGCATAAGACGATTATACCGAAGGCTTTCAAGATTCCTTTGGAAATTTCGGCAGACTGTTTCATAGTTTTTTCTTATAAATTTAATAAATATTCTCATGATATGCTGTTAAAATATACCGATAGCACATTATAAAGAAAGGAAAACCCGACAGCTTTTTATTTTATACTGCGTCACTGCAATATAATTTGCCAAAAATTGACTAACTTTAAAAGAAATTAAAAATGTACGATTATGATTGATGTTTTAATATTCGCAGCGGCTACTGTTGCCGTAATTTTTCTGGTAAGGCTTTTTGGGGCGTGGATGCTCAGAATCGACGAGGTAATTATCAACCAAAAGCTCTTGATAGATTCAATAGACCGTCTAAACAACAATATGGGCTACGTTTTTGAATCGCAACAGTCCGAAACCGACCTGACACGGCAGGACCTTCTTTTGAAGCTTGAAAATAAACTGAAGAAAGGGGAAATCACCGAAACGGAGTACGAACAATTAAGAAAACAGATAACGGAACTGTAGCATACTTACGGAAAAGCCTGGTAAAAGCAGGCTGTATATCAGATGAATTGTTCAAACGATTCATCGCTTAATTGGTATAGAAAAAAGAAGTAACCAATGGACAATAAAAATATTAAACATTTTATTGAACCTATGTAATTTCCATATTTACACAAAAAAGCCAGATGTGAATACATCCGGCTCTGTGATTTAATTTCCCATACAAACAGACAATGGCACTAAAAGCTACTTAAAGTACCTTCTTAGTATCCATGCCATTTTTTCGTGTTTCTCCATAAGCCCCGTAAGGAAATCGGCCGTACCTTCGTCTTTAAATTTTTCACCTGCCTCATCAACCCCGTCTCTTAAATTACGGATGACTGTTTCATGGTCCCCCAAGAGCTCCTTCACCATATCCAGATTGTTTGCGGGGTTTTTCCCCGGACTTTCCTTAAGCGAAGACAATTCGGCGAATTCTGATGTAGTTCCTATTGCCATACCGCCCAACTGACCTACCCTTTCGGCTATTTCATCAATGGCTTCCTGCACCTGGGTGTACTGGTCTTCAAACACTTTATGCAGTTCCATGAAATTATCTCCTTTCAAATTCCAGTGGTATTTACGCAATTTGATGTAAAGGATGTGCGTATCAGCAAGGCAGTTGTTAAGCAGTTTGCATATTTCCTTAAGGTTCTTGTCGGTAATTCCAATGTTCGGTTTCATAGTTTCTCTTTTTCGTTAATAAAATTCACTTCTCTAAAGTTAATCATTTACAAAATGGAAAACAAACTTTTATATATTTACAGTACATTCATAGAAAAATAGCCTGTGCGGTGCTACAATATGTAAAAGAGAATTTTAACTGTTCGCCGCAGGAAACCGTTAACCCGGATATCCCTCTTTTTATTAACTGTCTCTGCGGCTTCCAAATCCTGAACGGCTTCGGCTCGAAGCCAAGCCACCCGTACGGGCAATTTTTGTTCTCAAGATCCGTCTTCATGCACTCGGTTTTTTAGCACCTTTATATCTTTTTTTGGATAACGATAAGGAGCTTCACTGGATTTTCTTTTTAAAAAACTGACTCTTACTAATTATAAGCCCCAAAAGCATTACATTTATGAAAAATTGAGGTTATGGACGACAACATTTTCTTTGGTGATACAGGAATTTCTTTTACGATTTCTATTATTTTAAGAACATTTTTAATGTTTGTTATCATATTGCTTTTCTTAAGGCTATTAGGAAAACGCGGCGTAAAACAACTATCGGTTTTTGAACTGGTGGTTATTTTAGGATTGGGTTCTGCTGCCGGTGATCCGATGATTTACAAGGAAGTAGGAATTGTGAGTGCATTAGTTGCTTTTGCTGTGATTGTAATTTGCTACAAACTGCTCACTGTTTTGGTTTTCAAGTACAAATGGATTGAAAACATTGTTGAGGGAAAAGAAGTTTATATTATAAAAAAAGGAAAATTTGCCATTGAAGAGTTTAAAAAAGAATCGGTAAGCAAAGACGAGTTTTTTATGGAATTAAGGTTACAGGGGGTTTTTCATTTAGGTCAGGTTGAGTATGCGATCTTAGAAATTTCGGGAGAATTAAGCGTTTATTTTTTTGACCCTCAGAAGACAAAATATGGACTACCCATCTTGCCTAACTCTTTACAAAAAACCGTGAATGTTTTTGAAACCGGTACGTTTTATTCTTGTACCTTTTGCGGACAAACTGTTAAATATCAAACCACAAATCTACTTACTTGTCCGCAATGCACTAGAAAAGAATGGGTAAAAGCCAGTAATAGGAAAATTAGTTTTTAATAATACTTTCTTTTGAAAGTTATTTTTGATATTTTTTGATTAATTTTATAATCTTCAAAAAAATTAGAACTAGTAATAGGAAGTTAGCAAACTTCATTGGTAAGTGCGCTCTCACCTTTAGTTCTTTAGGGTAATGCTTATCTTTATGGTAAGCATTATCTGTTTATTAGACTTTCTTTTAAAAATACACGATTTGTTTATTTTTCATCATATTAAAGGTGTATCTTTTTGGTTTCAACTATTTAATTTTTCAAACACAAGAAGAAAAACTTTTTGTTTTTTTTAATGGATTTTTATAATGTCAAGTATAATTTTTTTAAAAATGTTTCTATATTTGTGAACTCACCTTTTTTCTAATTTAAAAAACCCCGTTAAAAGATTGACATTTGGTCCTCCGCTAATGGGGTTTTTTACTCGAAAGAATTAAAAGGTGAGATATTTAATTTGTGCGGAGGACTTTTTTAAAAATAGCTCGTAAATTTAGAGCTCCATTTTGTTTTTCATCATACATTATATTTTCGAAAACTTCTAATGATGAAGAATTGTTTTTCATTTCCCATATCCATAAAAGTTTAAATGTAAAAATTATCGGTATTTTTTAAATCGACAAACAGTTTATTAGCCATTACGGTGGATGCAACCTGATTAAAAAATATCATAAAACCTTTATATCGAATAAACCCGGTGGTAATTCACGGAACAATTTATTACAAAACCGAACCTGCTCCCTAAACAATAGATTACGAAATATTTACGGCATATATTCATTTATTATCATTACCTTGTATCACTTATAAGATTGAAATAAAACTACTTTACAAATATTAATTTAAAAAATCATGAAAGTAGTTGAACAGACCACACAACCGTTTATCTTAAAGATATGGTTAAACATTGGCGAGAAGTATGACAAAGATCCCTTAACAGTTTTAAAACACTTAACGATGTTTGGCTGGCATATTAAGAAAAGGTACCTGATTCTACTTGTGATGACCGCAATAATATTACCCTTGCTGATTATTGCTATCCTGCATATTTTAGACAATGAAACAAGGAGCGTATACGAGGAAGTACTTACCGAAGAAATGCTTCCGAATATTTTATAAGCGAAGAAGCAATGCACTATTTATCATAACTGAAACAATTTACTAAAACCTACCAACGGAAGAATCTTCCCCCAATATACAAATGCAGATAAAAGGGCTTACAAAATCCACAAGACTTTCAAAAACATTCATTGAACCTAAACAATACAGAATATGGTACTATATATTAAAAACATGATGGGTGAACGGTGTAAAAAGTTTGTAAAAGAAATTTTTGACCTGATGAACATTCCGTATGTCAAAGTTGACCTGGGGTGGGTAGAAACCGTATTTGACGTTAAAAAAAGGGAACTTGAGGAACTGGATGCACTTTTAAAAGAATACTACCTGGAATTTATATTCAGGAAAAACGAAAAAATCGTGGAACGAATAAAGACATACGTTTACGAAACCCTTCTAAACCTTGAACTTTTAGACGAGGGCTGTTATGCTGCCCATCTTTCAGAGAAAATGGGTTATGACTATCACTACCTGGGCAAACTGTTTAAAGAAGAAACATCTGTCACTCTGCACCAATACATTATTATGCAAAAAGTGGCAAAAGCAAAAATTTTATTACTTGATAAAACCTTACGGATAAAAGAAATAGCCTATTTGTTAAACTACAGTAATATTGGTCATTTTTCCAAGCAATTTAAACAATACGAACACATAAGCCCATCGGTTTACAGAAATACATTTTTTTTAACTAATTATTGAAATTATGAACAGCAACGACGAAAGTGCCATGAGTAATGGCGAAAAAGACATATACAGCGGTTTAGACGAACTACGGCAACTTACCGAGCTGTTGTATATATCGTATTTATTAAGCCTGAAAGCTGCCGAGAATATTAAGGTTGGCAAGAAGGACTCATTAGTCTTCCAACTGCAGAATATGAAGAAATTTCTTATACAGATACAAGACCTGCAGAAAAATATTGAATTAAAATGCAGAATTGGCTAAATAACCCTTTTATATAACAGATGTGTGCAAACAGATAAATTATCCGTTATAAATGTCCGTACATTTACCTTATAGCAATGATGCTACATTTAAAAATATATTATATTATGGAAAATGTAAATAAAAAAACGGAAAACCAATTTGTGAATTGGGATGAAACTTCTAAGAACCTTACAAAGGAATTTAAAGATTTGAATGAAACGGATTTGAAATACGAACCGGGGAAAGAAAATGACTTATACACACGTTTGCAGAAAAAACTCAACAAAAGCCGTTCAGAAATTGTAGATATTATCAAAAAAAATCAGATTAAAACATCTTAATTAATTTTTTAGAGAAGTATGCTTCGGCATACTTTTTTAAATACAGCCAGTAGTGTATACAGCTTTTAACAACTTTTTACCCATGAACAAGTTTATTATAAACGATATTGTTACGTTTCGAAGTAAGAACAACGGTATGGAGATGCAAGTAGTTAAGATAGCAGACAAAAAAGAAGGTTTTCCACTGGCAAGCAAAAACAATCCTATTATTTACGTGAAATTATATTTCAAAAACCTGAAAAAGTGCGGTTTGACACTATTTTACGCATCAGACTTGATGTTAAAAAAACGTACTTTCCTCTAAATCTGGCAGTAATACAAGAACCAATCCCTTACAGAATAATCTTCTTGCACCTTCCAATTCCCCTACAGATCAGCATACAATGTCGGTTTCCCGAGCGTCTGTTTTTTTTAAATCCCGTACTCTTACAAAAAAGATTCCTTAACCTTTATAATTAAAAAAACCGGTACACATATTTTTTAGATTTATGCAGATTGTTTAAGGATTTTCGGACAGCTTTTCTGAACAGAAAATTTTTTCAGCAAGCGGTAGTGTGACCTCATCGCCGATAAAAAAGTACGATTTTCGATATAAGGTAAACCATATTCTTTGGCGGTTTGTTTTACAATAGCACCCAATTTTGCATAATGAACATGGCACACGCCCGGGAACAAATGATGTTCAATCTGGCGGTTGAGTCCCCCTAATAAAAAAGACGCCACCGGACTGTACATAGAAAAATTCGCCGTAGTACGCATTTGGTGTTCCGCCCATGCTTCTTCCATAGTTCCGTTAGAATCTGCCACAGGAAAATCAGTATCCTCAACCACATGAGCCAACTGGAAAACCAGCCCCATGGTAAGTCCTTGCGCGAGGTGCATCGCCAGAAAACCTATAACGAACTGCCACCAATTTATATTCAACACCAATAAAGGCAATATAATGAACAAAAAGCAGTACAGGAATTTAGAGACAAATAAATTCACATATTCTTTTAAGGGATGCTTCACCGCTACCTGCCCTATTTTTGTACGAAAAATCTTCATAAAATCTTTTCTAAAAAGCCACGACAAACTTGCCAGCCCATAAAGCGGAAAGGCATACCAATGCTGGTACCGCTGTATTTTTGTGACCGGATCACCTTCTTCAATACGAATTAGTCCGGGTGCCACCACCAGGTCGTCGTCGTGCCCCGGTATATTTGTAAATGTATGGTGTACCCCGTTGTGCGAAATTTTCCATATATAGGGGCTTGCTCCCAGCAGATTGAAAACCATGCCAAAAAGTGCATTTACGTCTTTACGTGGCGATAAAGCACCGTGCAGTGCATCATGACAGACGTTAAAACCAACGAATGCACTACACATACCTAATAAAAATGCCAATAAGAGCAGTACTCCCTTTGAAGGATAACCTGAAATAATAAGCATATAACAGCCAACAAAGCCTGTTAAGAACACTGCAACCTTAAACCACATACGTGCATCAGCATGCTTTTTCTTTCCTGTTTCACGAAAGTATTGGTCTACCCTTTGCCTGACTGTTGTAAAGAAAACAGATTTAGCCGGGAATTTTAAACGTTTTGTCATAACATAATTTTTATAACCCCATTTTAAACTTACGAGCGTATTTAAAAAAAGGGTAGTTGAAAGGATCACGGATAATCCTTGTTGATTATTCTGTAGAAGTATTTTTTAATAACGATAAGATATTTTCTATTTTATTGCTCAATAACAAACTTTGGGTACTGACTTGATCATTCTTAAAAAAAGCCAATAAAAAAGTGCGTTTTTGCACGCACTTTAAAAAAACTGTCAAGCTATCTAATTTAAAATAAATTAGATCTTACTTTTTCTTTGATAGCTATTAATGATATTAATTATTTCAGGTTGTTTCTTATTAATCCGTTTTTCGATTCGGTTTAACAAATCATCTTCTTTTCCTGGTTCAAATTTTAAATCGGCGTCAGTCAATTGTGAAAACTGTTCTTTTAATTTTTTTGAAGATTCATCCCAATTTGTGATTTTGAAACCATCATTTTTCTGATTGTTATCCATTTTCTTAAATTTTAAATATAACATAATTGTTATATCAGTAAATATACCTCTAAATAAATCCTTCAATCACAATATTAAGTTAAATTACTGATATTTAAAATTTTACACTTTAAAACACTTCATTCCCAAAAGAACTTCTTCGAGCGTTTTTATTCATAATAAAGAACAAGGAACCATTCTTTTATTGTCTCACTATTTTATCTCATAACATATAACGCAAAAATTTTAGCCGATTGTTTCGGATGTATCAAATATAGGCAGTAACTATACAAAGAGCCCTTTTTACTTTTATATTGGAATAAACACCTTTCACTTTGTAATTATACGTATATTTACTGATATATGACAGAATCTATAAAATACCTGATTTTTTTTGCCGGAATGGGTTTAGCGATTGCTACCATTTTAATCACAGTGGAAGAGTTTATCGGAATTTACAACTTTAAAAAAGAAGGAACAGTAAAGAAATAACCTTTTAAAAATTGACAAGACATTTTAATTAAATGTACTTGCTTTAAAAATACTACTGTAAAAAAATTTGAACAGCTTAAAAATAAGGCGAAGTATTATCAAAACCCTACCTTAAAAACTCCCAACGATCTCAGGTAAAGGAACTAAAACACCAAGGCTATCACAATTTGGTGTCTGTTCATCTTGAGGTGGTTCAGGAAATAAATCGCGTAAGTTTTTACTTCTTTTATGATTAAAAACAGCTACCTGCTCAAATTACAAAATGTTTTGCGACCAATATGATGCACTTTAGACATCATTCCTCCCGACAAAAAATCTCTATCAATAAATGTCGTACCTTTTAAAGTGTCGTTTTAAACAGTGCTTTTTTATTTAAATTAGCAAAAACTTAAGCTTATGACGTTATCAGAACTACTTTTAATCATTATTTTGCTGCTTTTGGCTGTAAACATTTTTATTTCACTGTTAAAAAAAACGACCGTTTCTGCCGGCGGTCTAACAACTGATGTAACCAAAATAAGTTTAGACGTTTCTAAAATAGATCCGCTGATTCGGGCAGAATTTTCAAGTAACAGAGAAGAAAATCAAAAAAATGCCAAAGAATCGAGACAAGAACTGCAGGCTTCGCTAAAAGATTTTTCAGAACAACAATCAAAAACAATTAATGATTTAGCCAACAACCAACGGTTGCAATTAGAAACTTTTTCTAATATCCTTCAAACGCTTACAAAAAACAACGATGAAAAGTTTGAAAGGCTGATTAAATCAAATGAAGAAAAACTTGCTGAAAACAGAACCGAACTTGCTAACGGATTGAAATCATTTGAAGAAAAATTCACCCAAAACGTCAAGGATTTCAATGAACTTCAACGCCAGAAATTCACCGATTTGGCAGTAAAGCAAGAACAGATAAAATCGGATACAGAAATAAAGCTTGAAAAAATCCGTGAAACTGTTGAGACCAGTTTAAAATCGCTTCGTGAAGACAACACCAAAAAATTGGAAGAAATGAGGGTTACGGTTGACGAAAAACTGCAATCGACTTTAGAAAAAAGGTTTAACGATTCTTTTACCTTAATCAGCGAACGCCTTGAAATGGTTCACAAAGGTTTGGGAGAAATGCAGACGTTAGCAAACAGTGTGGGCGACATTAAAAAGGTAATGACCAATGTTAAATCGAGAGGAATTTTAGGGGAATACCAATTGGCTAACATTTTAGAAGACCTGCTGACTAACGAACAGTACGAGAAAAACGTTAAAACTAAACCAAACAGCGGTGCTATTGTAGAATTTGCCATAAAAATGCCCAACAATAACAGTCTGGAAAAAACACTTTGGCTGCCCATTGATTCCAAGTTTCCAAAAGAAGATTACGAATCTCTTGTTGACGCTTATGATGAGGGCAATACAGAAAAAATCGAAGAATTTAAAAAATCGTTTAAAAATGCCATTATCAAAAATGCAAAAGATATTAAAGAAAAATACGTTGATCCGCCAAATACCACCGAATACGGCATCATGTTTTTACCGTTTGAAAGTTTATATGCCGAAGTTTTAAGAACACCCGGCTTATTTGAATTGATACAAAAAGATTATAAGATAACCATTACCGGACCAACCACCCTGAGTGCCTTATTAAGCAGTCTGCAAATGGGTTTCAGAACATTGGCAATAGAAAAACGCAGTGGCGAAGTGTGGGATTTGCTGGGTGTGGTAAAAACAGAATTTGGCAAATTTGGCACCGTTTTAGAAAAAACCAAGAAAAAGTTGCAAGAAGCGACAAATACTATTGATCAGGCAGGAATCCGCAGCCGTGCCATTGAACGGCAATTACGAAAAGTACAAGAACTTCCCAGCGCCGAAGTTGAACAACAAATTTTAACAGAGTTAAATGACGATCCTTCAGAACTCGAATCCTGATAAAAAAACAAAATGATTATGTGAAAGCTCGTACCAAATAAAATATAACAGATTTTCTTCCGTTCGTTCCAATAGCTATCGGGATTGTCAAGAACTTATACTTCTCGATATACTTCACTATGTTACGTTACTCAAAGTGACGATTTGTCTTAATACAATTAAGTCATATAAATATATTTTAGTACGAAGTTATAGATAATCTTTAAAATCAATTTCTTGTCTTAAGGCAAGTTTGTTTAAAAACCATCGGTTTAAATTTGTATATAACATAAAAATCAATCAAAATGGCAAAGCAAGTTTTCATCAATTTGGCAGTAAAAGACCTTCAAAAATCAATGGGTTTTTATACTGCGTTAGGCTTTACAAACAATCCGCAGTTTTCTGACGATACCGCAAAATGTATGGTCTGGAACGAAAGTATTTTTGTGATGATTTTAACCCACGAGAAATTTTCATCGTTTGCAACAAAACCCATAGCCGATACCAAATCAAACGTAGCTGCACTTTTTTCTTTATCGTTCAATAGTTTAGATGAAGTGAATAATGTTATAACAAAAGGATTAAATGCGGGTGGAACAGAACCTACCCCGATGAAAGATTACGGTTTTATGCAACAGCGGACCATTGAAGATTTCGACGGACACACGTGGGAACTTTTTTATATGGATATGAACAATATGCCTGTCGAATAATATTAAACTGTAAACAGAAACTTATTAAACCACGTTACAATGGAAAAATTACAATTTAAAACAATCATCAATGCACCGGCTGCAAAGGTTTACCACACAATGCTGGGGTTGAGCGACAAAGCCACTTACGAGGCATGGACTTCCGAATTTAACCCCACCTCAACATACGAAGGAAATTGGGAAAAAGGTAGTAAAATACTTTTCATAGGTACAGACGAAAACGGAGTTAAAGGCGGAATGGTTTCTGAAATCGCAGAGAATATTCCCAATAAATTTGTTTCTATACGGTCGTATGGTCTTTTAAAAGACGGTGTTGAAATTACAGAAGGCCCAGAAGTGGAACAATGGGCTGGCGGTTTTGAAAATTATTCTTTTGAAGAAAACAACGGTGCCACCACCCTTACTGTTGATCTTGATACTGTTGAAACGTATGCAGATTATTTCAAAGAAGTCTATCCAAAAGCGTTAGACAAATTAAAATCTCTGTTTTGAATTTAAGTCTATGAAACCGGATATTCAAACATACAACAAAGAACTATCAGAAAGCGATCAACAAATCTGTAGGTTGCTTTTTGATGAAATCAATAAAAACCTGCCCGAAGCCGAGCATAAAATATGGCATGCCCATCCTGTTTGGTTTTTAGACGGAAACCCCGTCACGGGCTACAGTAAACAAAAGGCAGGAATCCGATTAATGTTTTGGAGTGGTGCCGATTTTGATGAAGAAAAATTAAATGTAAAGGGTACAAAATTTAAAGATGCTTCTATTTTTTACAACAATATTTCTGAGATTAATACGACAGATTTAAAACGATGGCTCAAAAAATCAAGAGACATTCAATGGGATTATAAAAATATCGTAAAGAAAAAAGGTGTATTAGATCGGTTGAAATAAATTGCAGGTAAAGAGTATTTCAATCTTTTTTCTTTTTATAATTTGTTGAACGGATAACTTTTCCTTTGTTGGTAATGAGCAATAAAAGGAAAGAAATGATCCCGACGATAAACCTTCCGGTTTCATGCAGAAATAACGACCGATGTAACGCAGTAATCCATGGGATAAAATCGCTTTTCCCGATGGGGTCACCCAAAACTTTGGCAGAAACAGGATCTACGATCAATTTAAAATCGTTACTTTCTTCGTCAAAGCCTTCTAAAGTTACAAACTGATTATGATCTACACTTACTTCTATAATTTCAGAATACACTTTACACAGTTCAGATAACGACCGGGCTAAGGTAATTTCGTTAATACCGGCAACGCGGTATGGCGGCATTTTTTCGTTCACCGCATCCATAGCCAAAATCACTCCGGTAACAGATGCTACTAATAAAAAAAGAAACGAAAAAGTTGCTAATACCAGATGAGCAAACCGCCAAACTGCTGCTGTTGAATTATTGAACTTTATTTAATTTTACATACCGAATGTACCCTTTGCCATCGGTTTTTTGAGTGATTCCGGATGTGGTTAACGGGATCTCGATATCGCTTATGTGGTATTTTTGATTTTCCACAGCTGTTTCAAAACGCAATTTATATCCTTTATCCATTTTTGATTCATCAATCACAAATGTGGTTACACTGCGTTGTCCGCCAGAAACAGATGCTCCTGTAACGGCATCTAACTTTTCTGGCTTTTTAGCTTGTGCTTTATGCCATTCTTTCAGCGTATTGTACCATTTTTTATCTGGTCCCATTACGTAAAGCGTTTTTTCATATTGTCCTTTGTTATCTATTAATGAAACTATCACATAAGCTCCTTCTCCCTGATAGTTTGCCATTTGCAGCATACATTTATATTTATTACTACCCGTTGTGCATTATGAATTAAAAAAAGAAAAAAGTTGTTCATTTGATTGAAAATCAGTAAATTGTTTTAACCACAAAACATTTACAATGAACAACT